>JAEEGL016691334.1_pt1 | contig 21237 bp, 16 predicted proteins | sample 9134231 | NCBI WGS metagenome assembly JAEEGL01 (sample SAMN16246548, study PRJNA631951) | gut metagenome | biome: gut microbiome; feature: rumen; material: fiber-attached | host: Bos | place: Iran: Karaj | collected 2018-10 | reverse complement strand
CGTGTATGTAATCACATAAGAATATTTTCCATCACTAGTTGGAACATTGTAAGTCCATGAATAATCTCCTTCACCTGTCATTCCAACATCAGCCCATGAAACATTTCTTGTTTCAGTAGTTCCATCTTCTTTAGTTACTACGATTGTAATTCCGGAACCAGAATAATTCATAATTCCACGTGAATTCGCAGCTATTGTATCAGTTACTGTTGCACCAGCTATTGATGCAAATCGTTCTTTATTTAAATTTATTGTCCATGTAATAGTTTTACCATCAGGAGATAACTCTCCACTTTTATTCATAGACGAATATTCATTTACAAAATAAAATTCTTTTTCTACCTCGTCTGGTTCTTTATCAATTTTTACCTTAACTTTATTATTAGTTTCATCATAAGTAAATTTTCCTTTGTTAACAATAGGATTTAATTGACTAGAATCTATGCTAGCCGTATAAGTGATGGTAATTATTTCGTTAGCATTCATAGATGGAAATTTATATACAAATCCATTAGCTGTAATTTGACTTTCTATTGGTGCACTTGAATTACCAGTTATACTAACATCTTGATTAAATATTAGTGCACTACCATCCATTGTATCTGTAACAACAACATTTGTTAAAGCACCACCAGATGCCTTAACTGTAATAGTATAATTAATTGTATTAGTTTCAGGATTCCATGTTCCTGTTTTATTAAGTTCTAACTTACCAGTTGTTGGTTCATCAAATAAAAGATTTGCTACAACATCACTTGAAAATTCTATTTGGTTGTGATTTTGATCAAAAGAGCCACTGAAATCCATATTAAACTGAGCATTAGTTGCTTCAGCTAATCTTTGAAAATTAGGATCACTTGTATTCCATGTAAAAGTAACAACACCATTAGATATTGAATATGTATTTCCAGAGACTGTATAATTCTGACCGCCATCAGTAACTACTATGTCAACTTGACCACCATTAATTACAACATTTTCAAAACCAGTTGGTAATTGATATGTCATGCTTCCAGAATTAGGGAACTGAAGATTTTCTCCTTCGCTAAAATGAAGAGAAACATTATATCTAGTTCCAGGTACAAGGTGATATATATTACCCTCTTTAGGAGCATCTATTGTTACACCAGTAAGATAATCAGCCATATTTGTTGATGCTGAGTTTCTAAGAACAGGCGCACTCTTAACCACAGGTACGGAAGTAGGAACAACTTCACCAGTGTCACTTCCATCGCTTTCATTATTAACGTCTGTTGGTTCTTCCACAATAGTAACCTCTGTATTTCGACTTTCTATTTCATCATTTGAAGAATTATCTAAATTATTATTCTTTGATTCTTCAGTTGGTTCACTAGGTTCATTAGCTATAGCAGCCTCTGTATTATTACTTCTTGTATCACCAGAAGAATTATCTAAATTATTATTCTTTGATTCTTCAGTTGGTTCGCTAGGTTCATTGGCTATAGCAGCATCTATATTATTACTTTCTGTTTCACCATTTGAAGGATTATCTAAATTATTATTCTTTGATTCTTCAGTTGGTTCACTAAGAATATTAGTACCTATATCATCAGTAATGGGATTATCAATAGATTCATCAACTAAATCTTCTCCACCTGTTTTTTTATCTGAAACAGTTTCAACAATCTCTATTTGTTTACCTGATTCTTTTGTTTGATTAGAAGATAATTGTTTATCCGAATCTGGTGGTGCCTCTGGGGGCCTATCTAAATTTATATCTTCTTTCTCATCCAAAGATATATCACCTGATATCTCTTCACCATTTAAAGTTGAATAATCACCATTAGCTTTAACAGTAATATTTAAAAACATAACAAAAATTAATAACATTACTAGTAAAGTTCTTGAAACTTTCTTCATAAAAAATCATCTCCTATTTCAAAAAGCCTGGAATATACACTCCAAATCACTTTATTTGAGAATATACATTCCCACACATCTTATTAAAATACATTAAGATGCAATAAAAATCAAGTATTTATATAAAAAAATTTCAATATAATTTTTTGACGTTTTTCTTATATATAAAATGAATAAATAAAAAGAGTTAAACATATAAAATATTGCTTCACAATTCAAATAAAAAAAGTGTTCTTGCAAAACACTTCTTTTTTTCTATTTTTTATTTAAAACTATTTTATCCATACCACCCATGTATGGTCTTAAGACTTCTGGGATCGTAATCGTACCATCTTCTTGATAGTGATTTTCTAAGAATGCAATTAATCCACGTGGACTTGCTACAACTGTGTTATTTAAAGTGTGGACAAAATAAGTTCCTTTCTCACCTTTAGTTCTAATTCCTAATCTTCTTGCTTGAGCATCACCTAAAGTTGAACAACTTCCAACTTCAAAATACTTTTGTTGACGAGGACTCCAAGCTTCTACATCACATGACTTAACTTTAAGGTCAGCAAGATCACCTGAACAACATTCAAGAGTTCTAACAGGTATTTCTAAACTTCTAAAATAGTTAACTGATAATTGCCACATTTTGTTGTACCAATCCATAGAGTCTTCTGGCTTACATAGAACAACCATTTCTTGTTTTTCAAATTGATGAACACGGTATACTCCACGCTCTTCAATTCCATGAGCTCCAACTTCTTTACGGAAGCATGGAGAGTAACTTGTCATCGTAATTGGAAGACTATCTTCTTTAACAATTTGATCTTTAAATTTACCAATCATTGAATGTTCACTTGTACCGATTAAGTATAAATCTTCACCCTCAATTTTATACATCATATTTTCCATTTCAGCGAATGACATAACGCCATTAACAACATCAGAGTGAATCATAAATGGAGGGATGCAATAAGTGAATCCTGCATTGATCATGTAGTCTCTTGCATAGGCAATCATCGCTTCATGAAGACGTGCTGCATCACCAATAAGATAATAGAACCCATTACCACTTGTTCTTCCTGATGCATCTTTATCAAGACCGTTCATCATTTCTAAAATATCTCCATGGAATGGTATCTCATAATCAGGTACAACTGGTTCACCGAATTTTTCGATCTCAACATTTTCGGTATCATCTTTTCCAATTGGAACAGAATCATCAATGATGTTTGGTATCTTCATCATGATACCTTTAATCTCATCAGCAAGTTCACCTTCTCTATTTTCCTCTTTAGCAATCTCTTCGTTAATTTTATTAACTTCTTCTTTCTTGGCAAGTCCTTCTTCTTTTTTACCTTCTCTCATTAAGGCACCAATCTCAGCTGAAATTGTGTTTCTCTTGCTTCGAAGTTCATCTTGATTATTTTTTAATTTTCTAAACTCTTCATCTAGTTTAATTACTTCATCTACTAGAGGTAGTTTTTCATCTTGAAATTTCTTCTTAATATTTTCTTTTACTATATCTTTATTCTCTCTTACAAATTTAATGTCTAACATTTTCATTCTCCTTTAATTCATTTAATTTATTTTGTATTTTAGAATATGCTGGTGCATATCTTTTATTAACTCTTTCATAATCATTAACTGTTGGATTAACAATTCTTTTAATATCCATATTGTGTCTTAAGTCCGAGAGTTTAATATTCATTGCATGAACATTATTGCTATTTACAATACCATCGATATAAACTTGATAATCAGCTCCATGTGGTTTTGTTAGAATCTTTAATACATCAATTACTTCACTTGGAAAACCAATATCACTTAAGTCTTCAAAAGTAACATCTGTATCTTCTACAACATCATGCAAAAGCGCACAAACTTTTTCTAGATAATCATCTACTCCTCCATATACCTTTAGTAAATGAATTACATAAGGCATGCCACCTTTATCTACTTGATTATCAAATAATCTTGTTACAATCTCTAAACTTTTATAAATTAGATTATCATTATTTTTTAATAACTCATATTCTTCTTCACTAAAATATTCTTTTAACATACATCCTCCAAAATAAAAAAAGAATGGTACGTGAAGGAGTCTTAATAGACGGTACCATCCTTTTTATAACTTAATTTGATAACGGTCATCCCGGGATTTATTAAATCCTCTAGAAAGGAGATAAATAGGTTTTATTATAACTTTCCACCAAGTAGTTACTCTCTATAAATAAAATTACTATTATTATCTTTCTTATGATTTATTTTTTCTTATTAACATTTTGCATTTGTTTCATCATTTGATTTATTTGTTTTTGGTTTGGAGTTCTACCCATACCACTCATTAAAGCTTTAATCATTTCTTCATTAATAGGCGGATTCTTCATTAAATATCTTTCCATTACTTTTCTTGATACAAAGAAACCAATGACACCACCTGCAATTAAACCAATGACAATCATTAAAATATCATGCCACATAAAACCACTCCTTGTAATTAATATTTTACTATTTAATAATTTTTATTGCAACTTTTATTTTTTCATTATAGCGCGATAATATTCAACACCTGATACAACAGACATAACTGTTGCAAAGTAGATTAAGAATTCATCAACATGAACATTAATTAACTCAAATGGTATGTTGTAGAAAAACATTAATGATAAACCAGTCATCATAGCGAAGGTTTTAATCTTACCAGTGATACTAGCAGGAACTACAACTCCTTGTTTAGCTGAATGCATTCTTAAAGCATTAACTACTTCGTCACGGAAAATATAAATAACGGCAACTACTGGATGAATAAATCCATTAGCAGCAAAAATAATTAATACCGAATTAACTAATACTTTATCAGCAATCGCATCAAGCATTTTACCTGTATCAGTTACTAAGTTTCTTTTTCTTGCTAATCTTCCATCAATAAAATCTGTTAAAGCTGCTATGATAAATAACAAACCAGCTATTAAATATTTTAAATCTACTACGATTCCTCCAATATCAAATTTTGGAAATACAATACCTACACTATAAAAAGGAAAAAGTAGAAATATTATCAAGAACACTGTTAAAAAGATTCTCGATAATGTTATTTTATTTGGTAAATTCATATAAACCCTCCACAATGTTTAATTCTCTAACAATATCGTTCTTTGGTTTTACATTTTTTAATACTACATAAACTACAACCGCAATTAAAAGAAGTATGACGATTGCAAATATAATTGGTGCAACCTCATGTCGATTCATTTTTATTTTTGTATAAGGAGATGATACACGATCTTCTTCCTCACTATTTTCTTTTTTCTTTTCTTCCTTTATTTTTTTGATATCATCGATTGATATTTTAGAAGTTTTTTCAAATAAAAAATCGTTGAAGTCATCATCTATTTTTTCTTCATTTAAACCTAAGTATTTAGCATAAGTTTTTACTTTATCTTTTAATTCATAAATATCTTTAAAAGCTTTAGCATTACCGGCTTCAATACATTCAAGTTCAACTTCAGAAATATTTAAATCATGACTTGCTTCACTAATATCAACACCACTTTTTTTTCTAAGCTGTCGTAATTCTTCGCCAATCTCCTTCATTTTTCTTATATAAAAAAAATACTTTATAAGCCATGTTCTGTACCATTACTGGTGACAAACATTTATCTATCTTACGATCCCAAGGTCAGTTTGATTCCCTTCCTTAAGCTCCCCTACCAAAATTTGGGTTTCTCACTTGTGGGGTTTACTATGTTCCACTTCCTCCGTTTCCAGATTCTTCATCACTATAGCACTTTATGACTACTTTAACCATAGCAAAGCCTTAGGTCATTTCATCGCCGTTAACACGAGGTTACCCAGGGTTATTTTTTCCCCTGGCACAAACACTAAAAGCATCTCAGCTTTTGTGAGCATGGACTTTCCTCTATAACACTAGATTATAGCGTTTGTCAAAGTATTTTATTCTTCCTTTCCATAAACTATTTTTTCAAGTTGTGATAATCTTCTTAATACATCTAAATTATTAATACTTTCTTGTGGTCTACTATCAAGAGCTCCACGTAAATCACGTATTTCTTGTTTAAGACTAAGAATTTCATCACTCATTTTTTTGTTTTCTTCTTCTAATTCATCAATAATTTTGTCATAAGCTTGATAATCTTTAATTATGTCATCTAAATATTGATCGACTTCCTTCAAGCAAAAACCACGGGTATCTATTTTAAACTCTTTTTGTAAGATATCCTTTGGTGTATATTTAATCAAATTCTTATTCATTACAATCACCGTTCTTTCATTTATTATTTTAATGAATATAGTCCTTTTTGTCAATATAATTGGCCGTTATCAAAAGAAAAAATCAAACCATTTTGGTTTGATTATTTCACCATACTATTTCTTTTAAATTCGTAACTTAGAGCCCCTTCTGGTAATCTTACCTTACTATGATAATACACTCTTAAACGATTAGCTTTAGATCTTAATTCAGCAGGTGCATTTGGATCTCTATATACTTGATATGGCTCTCTTGAATATATTTCTTTCACATCATAATTTTCTTGGGTATGAAATTGTATTTCAAAAGGTATACCATCAGCTGTTTTTAAAACAACCGTTACTCCCTTACAATAATCTTCTTTCCATCTATTCTTAACTCTCACTAAAGTATAATCCATATCAAGAAGATCATTTAAAAAATTATCTAGATATTCAAAATGATTTTCAAATGGAAGAATAACCGTATAACGCAAAGTATCATATATTTGGTAAGTAGCTTTTACATAGTCACCACCAAATTTCTTCATTGTATCACCTAACAGTTTTTCTCTTAGACGGCTTACTGATTTAATACGATAATCAAAACCTTCAAAGTGACACCCATCCACCATACAACTTTTTAAATCATCACTTATTGATGGTTCATTATCTCTTGCTTGATCAAGAAGGTACTCTATACCAAATCGAACCATATATTCATCAATTGAATAACTTTTAGGACCTGATATTTCTTCTTCGAAATCATGCATAATGATATATGACTTAATTTCATCGTTATAATCTTTGATCTCTTTATCAGTTAATTTTAGTTCCATATATACTCCCCTTTAAATATAACATATTTTTCTATCTTTATAAAATCATTATTTATTAGAGATTTTATAAGTAGCAAAAGAACCTATTATCATTAAGATAATACCTATTATTAATTCAACTATTTTTATATCAACTTTAAATAAAGGTATAAGAATTGCAATAATACTTGCAAGAACAAAACCAATTACTCCAAAATATGTTTTTATTTCAAATTTCTTTAGTAAATATTCAATTAGTTTAGCAACTAAAACAATACCTACAATAATACCAACTCCAAAAGGAATTAATATTTTTAAATTATCCCATAAGTTATTAAATTTAGTTAAATTACTAATAGTATCAATAATTGGTTTATAATAGCCCATTAACATTAACATAAAACTACCACTAATACCAGGAATAATCATACTTGAGGCTGCAATCATACCAACTAAGAATAGTAATAATACTCCTTTAAAATTTAATGTAATCGTTACAACATTATCACCACTTTTTAATAAAGCAAATAAAAGAACTATTCCAAAGGTTAATAACATAATAATAATATTACTAACTTTTATATTATCTTTTACTTTACCCTTTTTTAATAATAATGGAATACCACCTAATACTAATCCCATAAAGAAAAGTGGTGTTGCAAGAGGAAAATGCTCTAATGAATATTTAATTAATTTACTAAATACAAGAACACCAGAAACTACTCCTATTCCAATAAATAAAATAAACTTCCAATTGTTTTTTAAATTCTTAAATGGATGACTAATAATATCAATAATCTCCTCATAGATACCTAAAGTTATCATAAGTGTTCCACCAGATACTCCAGGTATAATATTAGCAAGTGCTACAATTAATCCTTTAATAATTAAAATTATATTTTTCATAAAAACCTCTTTATTATTATATCAAAAAAGTTGAAAAGAAATAAACCTTTTCAACTTTTTAACATTATTATTAATCTAACGAAGTAATAATATGAGCACCAGATAAGCCATATTGTCCAAGATTATTACCAGTAACAAATTTCTTTTCAGATACAATTGCAGTATATACTGGAACTCCTTTATTTAGAGCTTTATCAACTAATTTTTTATTCCATTCATTACCTTTAAATGTATTTAATGCTTGTTGTTGTGTCTTACCTCTAAAAACAAATAAAACAAGAATACAATTATATTTAATGGCATAATCAACATGAGATGAACTAATATTACCACTGGCATCACTAACAACATGAGCTACCATAATTTTTTTATCTCTATCCCTAATCTTAGGTATTACATTAGAAGCTGTACAATTAATAATTGTTCTTTTCTTTGTATCACTATCTAATGAAGCTAAGAAATAATCAAGGTATGTATTATATTTTTTATTTGGATACTTATCCAAGATATTACTTCTAACCGTAATATATAATAATTTATCTTTATGTTGATTCATTATTTTTACATAATCATCTAAGAATGCTACCGTATTACCATTAGCATATTTTAGTTTTTTTATTTGACTCTTGGCCAACTTATTAATTGGCATTGTATTTTTATTGTTCTTATCATAATTAATTATTTTACATCCTGATAAATCTTTATTTTTTTTGATATCACAATTTAAAGTAAATCCTGCATCATGACATAATACTAAATATCCATCTTCAGTTGGTTGTAAATCTACTTTAAGTGAATTAAACTTTTTATTTTGAACAACATATTTAATATGTTCCAAAGAATTTATCTTTTTTCCAGAATCTTTTATACTTGAATACGCAATATGATTAAAGTTAGCTACCACTTCATATGATGCTTTTTTCGTTTTATAATTCTTATCATTAATCGTTGCCGTAATAGTAGTTTTACCAACACCAACTAATTTAACAGTACCATCTTTATCAACTATCGCTACTTTTTTATTAGATGATGAATAGGTAATATTAGTATTCTTTCCTGTATTAGTTAATGTATTTTTAAACGGTCTTTCCCCAACTATTTTAGTTACTGTTTTTTTATTATATTTTATTTCATATTTTTCATTGCTTTGATTAGCTACTACTTTTACAGTACATGTTGATGTTTTACCATTACTACTTGTAACAGTTATAGTTGCTGTTCCTTCTTTTATGCCAACGACAGTTCCATTTTTATCAATTGTTGCAACATTTTTATTACTTGTCTTTAATGTAACTTTTTTATTAGTGGTATTAGTTGGATTATAATTAATAGTTAGAGTAAATGAATCTCCTACTTTTATTTCTTTACTACTAGGACTTAAACTAATACTTTTTAATTCAATATTAGTATTTTGATTGTTGTTATTATTTGAACTATTATTGTTTTGATTATTATCATTACTATTACTGTTATTACTATTATTATTAGTATTATTATTTTCTTCATTATTAGTATTGTTATTAATATATGTATTATCTGTATTACTAATAATTAGATAACCAATAACACCAAGTATTAAGACAATAATGATAATACCTGGTAGTAAACTAGTTTTATTACTCTTACTATTCATACACTACTCCTATTATAATGATAACATAAATAATATATATGATTATGTTTCATAAATTAAATTAATTGTCTAATTTACAAAAAAAGAAAGTATAAACTTTCTTTTTATTTAACAACGATATTAACTAATTTATTAGGAACTACAATTTCTTTAACAACTTCATGTCCATCTAAATAGTTTTTAACATTATCTATTTTTTTAGCTAAATCTAACATTTCTTCTTTAGTAGTACTTGTAGATACTTCCATCTTACCACGTACTTTACCATTTACTTGAACAACCATTTCATATGTATCATCTTTTGTTAAATCATCATCATATGTTGGCCAAGTAGAATTAGCAATAGAATCATTATGACCAAGTTTTTCCCATAACTCTTCAGTTATATGTGGACAAACAGGATTAAATAATTGTAAGAAACCTTCCATATATTTCTTTGTTAATACTTTTTCTTTATAACATGCGTTTATGAAAATCATTAATTGACTAATAGCCGTATTAATAGAAATATTTTCATAATCATTAGTTACCTTCTTAACTGTTTGATGATAAACTTTCTCTAAGTTTTTATTATCTTCATCAGTTATTTCATTTTCAGTAAATAATCTATAAACCCTTTCAATGAATCTACGACTTCCTCTTACACCTTCACTATTCCATGGTTTATCAGCTTCCAAAGGACCCATGAACATCTCGTACATACGAAGAGTATCAGCACCAAATTCATTAACAATATCACTTGGGTTAACTACATACTCTGGGAAACGTTTACCCATTTTAATACCATTAGAACCAAGGATCATTCCTTGATGAACTAATTTCTTAAATGGTTCAGCTACAGGTACTAATCCTTTATCATATAGATAATTATTCCACATACGTGAATATAGTAAGTGACCTACTGCATGTTCTGGTCCACCAATATATAGGTCTACTGGTAACCAATGTTTCATAAGTTCATAGTCACAGAATTCTTTATCATTATCTGGATCAATATATCTTAAGAAATACCAACTAGATCCAGCTGAACCTGGCATTGTATTAGTTTCCCTAACACCATGTTCTCCATTAATTTCTACATTCTTCCACTCTTCTGCATTTTCAAGAGGAGCAAGTCCATTATGACCTTTATAATCATCCATAACTGGTAAAACTAATGGAAGTTCATCATCAGATAAAGCAACACAATCACCATTATCCATATGAACAATTGGTACTGGTTCTCCCCAATATCTTTGACGAGCAAATATCCATTCACGTAATCTATAATTTATTTTCTTAGAACCAATTCCTTTTTCTTCTAAGAATTCAATCATTTTATTAATTGCATCTTCTTTATTCATACCATCTAAGAATCCTGAATTAATATGAACGCCATCTTGAGTCCATGCTTCCTTACTTATATCTCCACCTTCAAGTACTTGAATAATAGGAATATCAAACTTTTTAGCGAACTCATAATCACGATCATCATGAGCAGGTACTGCCATAATAGCACCTGTTCCATAAGTCATAAGAACATAATCACTTATCCAAATAGGAATCTTTGTATCATTAACAGGATTAATAGCATAAGCACCAGTAAAGACACCAGTTTTATCCTTATTAAGTTCTGTCCTTTCAAGATCACTCTTACTCTTACATTCTTCTTGATAAGCTTCTACTTCTTTTCTCTTATCTTCAGTTACTATTTTATTAACTAATGGATGTTCAGGAGATAATACACAATATGTTGCTCCAAATAAAGTATCACAACGAGTCGTAAAGACAGTAAAATCATAATCAGAGTCAGCTATCTTAAATGTTACTTCTGCACCAATGCTTTTACCTATCCAGTTTCTTTGCATTTCTTTTGTTGATTCTGGCCAATCAAGAGATTCAAGTCCATCCAAAAGTCTTTCAGCATATTTAGGAATATCGATAACCCATTGTCTCATATTACGACGAACTACTGGGAATCCTCCTCTTTCACTCTTACCATCAATAACTTCATCATTAGAAAGAACCGTTCCTAATTCTTCGCACCAGTTAACAGGCATTTCTATTAATTTAGCATAACCATCTTGGAATAATTGTTTAAAAATCCATTGAGTCCATTTGTAATACTTAGGATCACTTGTAGCAATTTCTCTATCCCAATCATATGAAAAACCTAATGACTTTAATTGTGTTCTAAAAGTCTTTATATTTTCTTCAGTGAAAATTACTGGATTATTACCTGTTTTAATTGCATATTGTTCTGCAGGTAAGCCAAAAGAATCATATCCCATTGGATGAAGAACGTTATATCCTTGCATCTTTTTCATACGAGAAAGAACATCAGTTGCTGTATAACCTTCAGGATGACCAGCATGTAATCCTACTCCACTTGGATATGGGAACATATCAAGAGCATAAAACTTTGGTTTACTAAAATCTTTAATATCGGTTTTAAAAGTTTTATTCTTTTCCCAATATTCTTGCCATTTCTTTTCAATTTCTAAATGATCGTACATAATAATACCTCCATAAATTAAAAAAGAATTCTACTTATAGGAGCGATATACGCGGTACCATCCTACTTAATAGAATTCTATTATCTCTTATTACTATAACGGGTTTCCCGGTTCAATCAAGAAACAAGTTCAATTACTACATCTATCTATTTCCATCAACCATAGACTTTCTATAAAACTTTATAATTTACTACTTTTCCATCAACTTGAATAAAATAATATTAACATCAAAGCTTTATAAAGTCAATATTTTTAATCACTACAAGCAAATGCAAATAAATTACCATTAACAAAATTTACATAACCATGACCTGATCCTTGGGCACTACCAGGATTAACAATCGTAAAATAACTACCAAAAGTATTTATTAAAGAAGTATTATTAGATACAAGCGTTACATTTTTTCCTGCTCCATCGTTTTTAAGAGCAGTTAGAGTCTCTCTTGTTCTTTCTTCTTGACTATCACCTTTAGGTGAATAAACATATATCGTTTTATTTTTTAATCTTGATGTATGTGATAATTCAACTCTAGCATGAATGATAAATAAACGATTATAATTACCATTAACCATTGCGCCACCAGCAGCTGGTCCTCCTAAGGAATAACCGGCTACAGAATTTTTCTTTCCACTTCTTTGTTTAGTAATTGCTTTAACGAAATTCGTTGCATTAATAGCATCCTGATAATGATAACTACCTGTTGTTGATACGAGAATAATTATTCCACTAGATTTAATCATACTTGTATTACGATCGATTGCAGAGAACATTCCTCCCATATTACGTTCACCAGTACCACCTAGAAAAGCTAATGTATTAACATTTGATAAATCAACACCTCGTGGATAATAAATACGTATTAGTGATGATCTACCATTATAAACTAGATTACTAGTTGATATGTAATAAGAATAACCAGCATAACTATAAACATTACCAGACATTGTACCTGTACCACTATTAGCAAGATTTTGAAAGAAACTTGCATCCGCTCTTACAGGACTAACTGTCTTACTATCACTATATCCCCAAACACCACCTACAGAAACTGGTGGGTCTCCTCCTGGTGGATCTGATGGAGGTGTTGTTGATGGTTTAGTAACTGTTATATTAACAGATCTAGTAAAATTACCAGCAGAAATAGTTACTAATGAATTACCAGCAGAAACTGCTTTTACTAAACCACTATCACTTACCGTTACATGATTATTATTACTTTTATAAGTTAACTTAACACCTGAATTAACTGGTATTGTCTCTGCTTGAATTTGTGAAGTTTGTCCAACTTTTAATTTTAAAACACCAGCTGACTTTAAATTAATACCAGATAATTTAGGGTTAACAGTAACCGTTATATTAGCTCTTAAAGTATTATTAATAATTAAAGTAATACCAACAGTACCTTCTTTAATGCCTCTTACATTTCCATTATTATCAACGGTAGCAACAGATGGATCAGCTGTTATCCATTTAATACTTGTTATTTCAGCATTACTTGGTTCAACACGATATTCTATCTTTTTATATTCATCAACTCTAAGACTAACTTTTCCACTTGTTACAACAAGTTTTTCTACTTTTGGTTTAGTCGGTGAATCAGAACCCTTTGTAACCGTTATATTAGTACTTGCACTTTTACCATTACTTGTTCTTACAGTAACAGTTACATGACCATCTTTAATAGCAGTTACTAAACCATTATTATTAACCGTTAAAACATTACTATTACTTGTTTCCCAAGTAAGATTTTTATTGGTTGCATTACTTGGAGTAATTATCGCACTTAATCTTCTAGTTTCTCCAATTCGCATATTAATATTAGATTCAATTATTTCAACACTATCTACTTCAATAGTATTTATATATACTTCAACAATACATTCATCATATATTTCACTATTACCATCAATATAAGCAGTTATCTTAGTCTTACCAACATTAACACCTGTTACATAACCTGTATTTTCATTAACAGTTGCAATACTAGTATTATCACTTTTATATTTAACCTTATTACTTGAACTATTAATTGATAATTGTATGCTATTATTCTTCTCTAACCTAACATTCTTCTCCGTAAAAGAAATTGTATCAGTTTTATTTCTAGAAGTAGGAATAATATTAAAAGCAAATAATCCAATAATTATAATAGCAACTATAAATATATATGGAACAATATTTAAAATAGATTTTAAAGTCTTATTATCCATAATCATACTCCTATAATCATTATACATTATTATTTCTTATAATTTATATCTATTATTATAAAAATAATCGCTTTACATTATAAAAACACATGTATCATTCATTAAATACATGTGTTCTAACTAAATTGTTCTAAAGTAATATTATCAAGTTCTACTAATCTTGTTAATAAAACTAATCTTTGATTACGATCATTATTATCACAAGTTGATAATAATAATAATTTATCATTTGAACTATATTCTATATTATTTATAAATATAGATTTCTCTTTATAATAATTTAATAACTCTTCGGAAGAATCATTTTTATTAAAAAGTAAATTATAGGGAATATTATCATTTACATTAATAATAGAATATGTGATAACCTCTATTTTATATTTTCTATCAGGTAATGTTAGAACACCTAAAAGATGATCATTAAAGTATTCATTATCATCATATTTAGCTATATCAGAAAACATTCCGCCTACAGATAAATTATGACCATATAAAATATTGTAGTCATTAGAAAAGTCACTATCATTACGATAGTCTAAAAAAATACTTCCAGCATAATTATATTCTTTTTTATAATCTAGATTTAAATATGTTTGATTATTAGTAGTTTGTAAAATAGGATAATCAATTGTTGTATTAGATATTTTAATCCAACCAATTATATCACTATTAATACTTTTTACATCTTCAAAAGTCATATTTGATTTTGCTTCACGAATTTTCTTTAAATCATCACTAAATGTTACTTTTTCATATATTTGATATGCATCATATACTCCGTATATACCAATTGATAAGATTGTAAGAGTAAATATTATAATGAAAAGATTTATTATTTTATCTATTACTTTCAATACTTTGTTGATCATATTTTCTTCTCTTTCCCAAAATAATAATTATAAACGCAATTGATAAAATTAAAAGCACTATTGGTAAACGATATATATTTTTATCTGTTTTTGGAATATCTATAATTATTTCGTCATTAACATTTTTATAAGCAAACTTTACCGGTTTCTTTTCATTATCACTTAAATCAGTTCCAAATAAAAGAATATTCTTTATTATATTACCTTCACTATCATATACTGCTTGTACATATATTTCATATTTTTTATTTGTTAAATTATAGTCAGCTTCATTACTTATATTCTCTTCCTCTATAATATATTTATATAATCCTACATCGTTATAAACTGTATCATTAAAATCTATATAAATATTTTTATCAACTTTTTGGTCTACAATCCTATCGTTTTTATTAATAATTAATGTAAGATTTGTTGGCTCATTAGTTGCTGTAGTTAAATTAGATGGATCTGGAATTATTACGTAATCAACTGTTAAATCTGTTGGTTCTTTTATATTGCTAACTGAGCACTCTACCTTAATTTGATCACTTGCGAAACATATTAATGGAGAGAGAAAAAGAGTGATTAATATAAATATCGTCACTTTATATTTTTCTATTAAATTTATAAACATATTAATCACTCCTTATTAGAAATTTCTTATTTGCAATTTTACCATAACAGTACCATTAATATTATTAATATTAACAGCACCAAATTCGCGTGAGTCACTTGTTACTAAGCGATAATCATTTATTAAGAAAACTTCATTATTCTTAACAGTATAGGGATATTTAACCTCACTATTTATAGCTTTTACTGTACTGTAAAAACTTTCTTTTTCTTCACTAGCTTCATTTATTAATACAAAACCATCATCAGTTATATTAACAACATCGCCTTCAAGAGCTAATATGCGATATATACCCTTTTTACCATTAATATCTACGGATACTACATCACCGCGCATATACTTTTTGTTTAAACGATAATAAAGAACTAATGACCCTTCCTTAATCGATGGATTCATATTAGCATTTCGGACAATTTGAATACCAAAAATATGAAAGAATAAAATATAGAATACTAAAACAATCAAACATATTTTAATTGATAGATATATCAAATTCCTTTTAAGCTTTTTTCGTGAATCTAATTTTTCTAGATCAATTGAATTATTAACGACATTATCATTTACTGGATTAAAAGTGTTAACATCTTCATTCATAATTACGCATTAACTTTTTTTCTAATTAATAATCCACTACCAACAGCGATAAATATTAATCCAATAAATGGTAGAATATTTAAAATAATACCTGTTGGAGATACTGATTCACGAACGTTTTGATAACTAACACTATTTTTAGATGCATCATTTGATAAAGTCTTTTGTGCTGTTACCTTACTATCTGTAGTTGAACTATCAATATATGTTTTATAATTTGTGGCTCCTAATTCTGTAACTTTATATTTCCATCCACTATCTAATCCACTAATAGTTGCAGTTTCTCCATGTTTTAAAGTAACAGTTACTTTATTATTTGAAGAACTTATAGTTTGAGTTCCACTAGCATCACCTGAAAGAGTTAAAGTTCTACTTTCAGTAATTGCATTACCATCATAATCTTTTATTTCAACTTCAAAATTAAAATCTTCATTTTGATTACCTAAATCACCTGAAACGGTTTTAGATAAAGTTAGACTGGCTGTTGGTTGATCAACAAATTCGTATGGTCCTTTTTTACCATCATCAGCAGCACCTTGTTGCATAATAGTCCAAAATTGAGATGGAGAATTACTAGAATTCATTCTAGACAACACAGCTATACGATAAGTTTTATTTGACTCAGTTTCCTTAAGTTCAAAATAATAATCTCCAAGTGTAGCAAAGTAAGATCCATCAGATCCGCCTTCTGCTAAACTCTCTAAATTCCAAGTTGCGCTTACTACAATTTCACCTTCAGCATTTGGTGTATTACTTGTTGTAACATTAAGCGTATAATTCTTAGCTTGACCGCCATATGTAACACAGTTTTGAACTCCTTCAAGTGTATTACAATTAATAGGCGTTAATGTATAATGGTAACTATTCGATACCGCTGTATCTGCATGAACAATTTGCTTTGTAATTGTAATTGAGTGAAACTCATCATCTGCTTTTACTGTCATTGTAAAAGCAAACATTAAAATTAGCATAAATAATACTTTTTCTATTTTTTTCATAATTAATACCTCTCTTTTTTTTGTTTTTAATTTTTTATTTTCTTTTATATAAACAATCACATCTTAACACCACCAGTTTTTCTTTTTATAAATCCCATTATTACAAAGGTTGTAATTGCAATAATAATTAATAACAAGTAGTATATAATATTAAATTTATTTCCCGTTGGAACATCCATTTCAAGTGAATTGTTAAAAACATATGAAGCACCTGCGGCATTTCCAGAAATGCTACATCCTCCATAACCACTTGTTGCTTCAATAGAATCTGAATCTAATAATGCAACAGCATTACATGTATACTTTCCACCATCCTCAGATAGCTCAAATATAACACCAGATAACATCTTCAAACTAATATGGTCATGATTACCTATATTCTTTATAGAAATAATATGATTTTCTTCATCAACTTCCGTGTCAATCCAAAGATTACCATTAACTAAAACACGAGGTGTGTAAGAAGGATAACTATCATCAGGATTACTATATTGTAAAGTAAAATCAAATTTACTATTTAAATTTCCACCCGAACCAGAAATAGTTTTTTCAATATTAATATCCGCCATTTTATAATTCTTATAAATTATTTCAATCGGAGATGATCCTGAATCAGATACTACAATTTGATCAGTAATCTTATATTCCTCATTACTTATATTAGTAGTAGCTGAATTATGGTCACAATCTATTTCTGCATAATAATTACCAAAGTCTTCCTCACCAAAGATTTCAATTATTTTATAATTTGCTGAAGCAGTATAGAAAGTAAAAGATTCCCCATCTCTTAATGCTACTCTAAACTTTATTGTATCACCAAGAATATTATTATCATCGAATCTAATGAAATTTCCTATATGATAGTCATCAATATTAAGTAATGGTAAACTAGTACTTGAATTTGCAGCATCAAGTTCATTTTGAAAAACAAGATACTTATTGTATCGAGTTACTAGTTCTGAAGCACCATTTGGTTGTACATATATTTCATAATAAAATATTTCATTTGTATCGCCAGAATGAAGCTCTTTTCTTAAAGTTACTTCTTGATATTTATACAATTCATTAGTTATTTCAATTGAATTTAAATAACCACTAAAGGTTTCACCAGTATCTTGATTGATTAGTTTATCATTAATCTCTATATCTCGTATAGTTGATATATAATTTGAACTATAATTTCCATTGCTCGTAAATTGACCACTACGATTATAATAACCTATTTCTTCAACACTATATTGACTTGAATCATTACCGTAATTAAATTTAAACTTTGGTATAACTTGAGTTAATCCTCCACCATTTATCCTTTCAGCATTTTGTCTTTCATAAATTCTTATACTAGCGTCATCAAAAATTTCTATATTAAATCTATCTCCACTATTCATCGTTGTAATAATAGTCAACTCTTTAGGAGAAAGTGAAATAACACGATATTCAATGCCTGAAATGTTAATAGTATCATTTTCAAATTCATGGGATGAACTTTCAGGTAGTGTTAATTTAAAATAAATTTCAAAAGGTCCTTGTAAATCAACACCATCAGGAATACTTTTTGATATCGTAACAGTTTTAGTTTCAGGAGCCGTTCCTGTTATTATAAAATAAGGATTTCTTTCTTGATAATAACTAGTATTTACACCATTTGGCATAACAATCGGTTCAAAGCCTGGATTTGGAGAATCATTGTTAATATAAATAAAATACCTTTCTTCTGGAAAATATTTGTTACCATCAGAATCAGAATAATAAGGCTCTGGAACATAAACATAAATAATATTACCTGGTTTGGATAAATCATCTTCAGTTAATCCCCTTTGATAAACTCTATATGTACCCGGTTCATCCACCAAAAAAATAGTTTTCATATATGATGTTGTTTCTTCCCCCACCATAGTCCAATCATCATCACTAGGTCTAGGTCCAATGCGTTCACTACGCTTTTCTATAACAAAGTCATAATATTGATTATTATTTCCAGAAGGATAAACATAATTTACTTCCCCACTTTGCAAATATGAAACTATTAAATCAATTTGAATGCCAACACCTAATTCTTTTTTATTTCCAAAACAAACATTACTATTGTCTTCCATATTTAATGTATTGCATATTACTTGATGTAATACAGAACTATTTCTATTGTTTACTGTTGCATTTGGGGCAATAATAATTCCACCAAAAGAAGATAAAATATCAATATTCCCACTTCCATTATAATTAAAAATTACATTATAATTAATATCAGGACTGTTTGTAATTAAACCAAATCTAGTAAGTGAAGAATCAATGTTGAAAACAACAGTTTTATTATTAGGAATATTTGATAAATCAACATTAAATACATTTCCATCTGCTCCACTAAGATGAGAAGCATTTAAATCAACATAATATGTATCAGTATCTAAGTTTTCAAAGCCACTAATCGTTAATAAACCTTCACTAACTACAACACTTGGTTTAAAACTACTAGGTGCATTATATAAGTAATTAGACATATCACTTATATATGTGTGAGCATTTTCAAATGTTGTTGTATATGATGAATAATTAGAAACAGTATGTACATTTTCCACAGTATTAGTTACATTTATCAACTGTGACGGAATATAAAAATTAGCTGGAACAGATCCACTCATATCAGTAAGAGCGACGTTGGAAACTGGCCCCCATGCCCATGGTGTATCTGTCGAAACATAAAAATCCGTATATGGTTGAACGATACTAATATCTACATTTATAGAAGAATTAACCCAAGAATCATTATTAATATTTAATTTATTTGTCGCAAAATTTGATGATACAGTTGCATTATTAGGAATATTTATCGAATCGTAAGCAAATATACCATAATTTTGAAGATCACCCATAATGCGCTTATAGTTCATTATTTTATATGGACTATCAATCGTATCCATATCTACATCTCGAGCCAATATATTAATTGGTATTATTATAAATAAAATGATTAATGATAAAAAATAATACTTTTTATTCATAATACTCTCCTCTATCCTTAATTTAATTATATTATAATTAAAAATAACAATCTATAACTTGCAATTAGCAAAAGTAAATTTTACACTTCATTTTACACACGTTTACACAGCACTGTTAACAAGCAAACGTAAAATAATTGTTTTCAAAATATACTATTTGTGCTATAATATATGTGTTTTGAGAGGGGTATTATGAAAAAATACTTAAATTTAGTAAAAAAGGATTTAAAAAGATTTATTGCTTTTTTAAAAACATATTATCATAATAATAAAACATTTATTCTCTATATATTAATATCACTATTTATAATGTTTTTATTAAGAGTATTTACAACACATGTTTATTTAACTTTATATCCTGTATTTGTTGATACTTTTATGATAATTCTATTAGGATCATTTAACTTCTTTTTTAAAACACATAAAAAAAGATTTATTTACTTATTATGCATGCTTTCATTTCATTCTTTAGTATGTGTTATTGATGCTGTTTACTATACTTATTATGCATCATTTAGTTCTGTATCCGAAATATCATCATTAGGACAAGTTAAAACGGTTAAAGAAGCTTTCTTTGAACATTTAAATCCACTACAATTTATTTATTTCTTAGCACCTATTATTTTCTTTATTATTTATAAAAAGATAAAAAAGAATTTACCTGATATTAAGAAAGGTAAAAAGTATCTAAGAAAGAAATTTTGGAAAACATTACTTGTTGGATTAATAATTGCATCTCCATCTTTTATAACCGCTAATAGAAATGATTATAGTAGATTATATAAACAATGGAATCGACCATATGTTGTTAATCGTTTTGGATTATCTTTATATCATGCTATGGATTTATATAATTTTGTTTCATCTAATATTTCATCAGTTTTTGGTCTTGATAATGCCTTATATGAAACTCAAGAATTTTATAAAACAAATACTGATTATAAAGAAACTAATAAATACACAGGAATGTTTGAAGGATAT
>JAEEGL016214295.1_pt1 | contig 21237 bp, 13 predicted proteins | sample 9134231 | NCBI WGS metagenome assembly JAEEGL01 (sample SAMN16246548, study PRJNA631951) | gut metagenome | biome: gut microbiome; feature: rumen; material: fiber-attached | host: Bos | place: Iran: Karaj | collected 2018-10 | reverse complement strand
TATGCTCGCATTGCTGGCAGTGACCATGCTCACCGCCTGTGGTAACGACGACGAGCCCACGAACAAACAAACGTTTACAGCCCCCATCAACTGCCGTGCCATCGATGGTGACGAGGTGGTGTTCTCCCAGGGCACGTCCAAGGTTGAGGTAGATTTCACCAACATGAACATCAAATTTGTTTCCGATTACAAGGACGTTCATGGCCAGTCCCACAGTCTGACCACGCCCGACATGAAACTGACCTCTGTTTCATCTTCTCCTTATCAGTTTACAGCCTCTTCGGTTTATCAGTTTACAGCCTCGGCAGGTCAACCCGGAAGTACTATGATCGAATCACTCGGTGGCTACATCGACATGGCGACCGGCATGATGTGGTATACCATCAATACCGGTTCGGGTGAAGTCGTGTGCACTTCTCACTTGCTGTACGCCTACACCAACACGACCATGACCAATCCCGACAATAACAATCACGGCACCCACCAACAGTCGGCATATCTGTTTGTTCCTGATGCCAAAGGCCAAACCTGCATTCTGCAAATCACCAACTTCATCGCTGACCTGAATGGTGCAGTCGTGGCTCAAGAGGTTCAGTACCAAGGGTTAACGCTGACCCCGACTGTCACTGGTTACACCATCACCGCCGACGAGGTTGAATCATCTTACAAGGGCTTCTACACCCTCAAGGATGTGAACATCACCCTTGATGACCAGTGCCGTGTAATGGATGGTTCGTTCAAGTGCAATGGCCTTGTGTACACCTTATCAGGTGGCCTATTTTCCAACAAGTGACCCGATTGCATTGAAGATATCAGATCGATTGAGATGAACAAGCGCCCGCAGCGATGAGACTGCGGGCGTTTAGTTTCCATGCACGCTGTACTCAGCAGGTCACGGGCCGTCGGTAAATGCAAAAAAAATCATAAAAAATGCCGGATTTGCGTTGTTTTGGCAAAATTTTTGCTATCTTTACACGCTCAAAGCATTTTCTAAATGGCAGCACGAGAAAAATATGACGAAGCACTGGTGGTCGAGCAGCTGCATGATCCCGAGTTGTGCAAGGCGGCGTTCGGTAAGGTAATCGAGCATTACAGTTCGCAGCTATACTGGCAGATACGTCGCATGGTCATCGACCATGACGACGCCAACGACGTGCTGCAAAACACCTTCTTGAAAGCGTGGACGAGCATCGACAACTTCCGTGGCGATGCCAAGCTCTCGACATGGCTCTACAAGATTGCCATCAACGAGAGCATCACGTTTGTCAATAAGAAAAAGGTGATGAACCAATTATCCATTGACGATGATGAGAGTTTTCTGGTCAACCAGCTGGAAAGTGACGAATGGTTTGACGGAGACCAAGCCCAACTGAACCTGCAAAAGGCAATTGCCAAGTTGCCTGAGAAACAGCGTCTGGTATTCAACCTGCGCTATTATGACGAGATGAAGTATGATGAGATGAGCGAGATTTTGGGCACCAGCGAGGGTGCATTGAAAGCCTCGTATCACCATGCTGTGAAAAAAATTGAACAGTATTTGGGCGAAACAGAGTAATTTTTTGTTGACACCCATTAAACTTTTTTGACAATATAAAGTCAAATAGGCGTTATGAAACGAGAAGACTCCACAATACTGACCAAATATGGTAAGGATCCGGGCTTTAAAGTGCCGGAGAATTACTTTGCTGATTTCAACAAGCGCATGGCCGACATGTTGCCCGATGTTGAGATTACACCCATCGATGTCAAACCCACGATGTGGCAACGGCTCAAACCGCTTGCCTATCTGGCCGCCATGTTTGCCGGAGTGTGGTGCATGATGTCGGTATTCAGCCACTTCACCAACACGAGCAACCTGAACGGAGTGAGTGCCGTAGCCGAGAAGATGCAAGACGACAAGAGCAATGTTGAAGACTTCATCATGAGTGGTGCAGTGAGTGACTACGACATCCTCAACTATGAGGACTCGGTGATGATGAGTAATGAGGAGGACCTATCGGATGAAGAGTAGTTTTGAAGGAGGAATTGACCTATGAAGAAAATAGTTGTCATATTAATTCTTACGCTTGCCATCACCTCGACTGTGACAGCGCAAAACGGACGCACCAAGTTTGCGACCGATATGTATCAGGCCAAGCATGAAATGATCATCGAGGAATTGGGGCTGACCCAAACCCAGCAAAAACAGTTCATGCCCCTGTACGAGCAGATGGAACGAGAAATTTATCAAGTGAACCGCAACGCCCGAGCCCTCGCCCAAGAAGTTGAGAAGAAGAAGAACCCCACCGACAAAGACTATGAAATCGCAGCGTCGGCATTATCGAGGACTCGTGTTCAGGAAGGCGAAATCGAGGCCAAATACTTCGATAAGTTTTCCAAGATTTTGACGAAGAAGCAGCTTTTTCAGCTGAAGCAGACCGAGGTGAAATTTACCCGTGAGATGCTATCCAAGAAGAGAGGCAAAAAGAATTAATAGACAGCTTTTAGAATAATTGAACGGTCCCGCGGCACGATGCCGCGGGATTTGTTTTATAAAAGCAAACATGTCGGTATTTTTTCATGTCATCAGCTGGAGCCCGTGAACCCAAGTTGTTTATTATTCGTTTTTTTGCGTTAATTATTGCAAAATATCAGGGTAATCTGGTGGATATACACATTAATTATGTACTTTTGGAGTTATAATAACAAACCAAAAACATTTGTGACATGAAACAGCATTTTATTCACTATCTAATTGTGTTGTTAGCAATGGCATTCCCATTTCACTTATCAGGTTCCAATAAGGATATTGACTTCAATTTTCCTCAGGATGTGTCCAAGACCGCACTCACCGACTTGAACAAGGCGCTCAAGACCGGTGATGGCGAAGCTACTGTTGACGCTCTGGTGCGTTACAGTATCGCCCAGAGCAGCATATCCCAGGATAATATGCCCGAAATCATTGAGCGTATCGATAAAGTCATCGCTAAAGAGAAGCAACCGCACATCAAGGCTTTGCTGTACCATCTCGAGGCACTGGCCTTTCAAGGGTACAGTCAACGTTTTGCCCGCAGTAACCGCAACAATCCTGTTGAAGAGATGCCCACCGACATCAGCGAATGGGATCGCAGCCAATTTGAAAACAAAATCAAGGAACTGCTCAATAAATCATTGGAAGACCCTAATGCGCTTGAACAGGTTCCCGTGACCTCGATGCCCAACGTCATCAAGTGTAACCAGCTGGGAGCGACCTATGTGCCCACGTTGCTGCAGTTCATCGCCATGCGCAACTACGAGATGCTCAACGACATCGAGTATGACAATCCGGAAGCAATGTCGGCAAAGCTCATCTGGCAACATTCCACCGAGGGTGATGCTCCGTCCCATATCTATGCACTCATCAATACCAACGGGAGGATGGACCTTGAGACTTATGAGAAGTACAAGGACAGCGAGTACAGTGCGGAACTGCTCGAACATATTTATTTCAAAGACAGCAAAGAAGAGCTCAGAGTCTTGAATGAATATGTGGAACGTCACCCCAAATCCCTGTTCATACCAGGTGTCAAGAATATGATCACCGAGCTGAAAAACAAGTCAGCCTTCGTAAAATATCCGACCACACTGACTTCCAGAGACAGCGTTCACATCACTGTTGATTCCAAGAACGCCAACCAGTTCAACATCAACGTGTACCGTGTTTCATTTTCAATGCTCGACAATTATAAAATCAACCTGAAGGACATGACGCCAGAGGTGGTTTATCCCATGCATGTTCAAGGCAATATACCATTCACGGCCAACGATTTGAAAGTGACCCTTCCTCCCCTGCCCTATGGCGCTTATATCATCTGCGCTAAAACCGACGTGGACGAGAACACTACAGAAAGTTGTGATATTTACAGTTATGACATCATGCGTGTGACCGACATCGCCATGTTCTACGTTTCCAGGACAGACCATCAAGACCGTGTCGCTGCAGTTGATGTCATCACCGGCAAGCCCATGCCTGGAGTCACCATTTCCTACGAGAACGGCAAAGTGGGCGAAACCGGTTCTGACGGTACACTCCTCCTGCCCAATACGTACATTGACCGATATGGGAACGAAAGAAGCTTCAGTGGCGTCACACTTATGGCCTCTAAAGGAGAAGACAAATTTGCACAGTTCCTCCCCTTCCATCAAACAAGCCAATACAGCTACAATGAGAGACATGGTGAGCTTTACACCGATCTGGGTGTTTACCGACCCGGTGAAACCATACACTGGGCAGCCATCGCATACTACATCGGCGAGAATGGCCGCACTCCATTGAGCGAGTGCACACTTCAGGCCATTTTCAAGGACAGGAACTACAAAGGAATCGATACCGTTGAGGTAAATACCGATGAATTTGGCCGTGCCGAAGGTTCCTTCATCGTACCCAAAGACAGGATGAACGGAGAGTTCATCATAGAATTGCGAATCAAAAACGACAATTATCTTAGCACTCACTACGTCAACGTAAGCGAATACAAGACGCCCACATTTGATGTCACGTTCCCTGATGCCCGTACCAATTATGTGGGTGGGGAACCCGTTAAGGTCACCGGTCTGGTAGAGACCTATAGCGGCATGCCCGTCGCCAACACCCAAGTGCGCCTCTCCTTGATCCAAAATGAGTGGACCTGGTGGTGGTGGCGAGCCGGCAACAGGAATGGCAAGCACCTGATGGACACGATTGTAACCACCGATGCCCAAGGAAAATTCACCTTCGAATACCCTGCTTCACTGTTCGAAGAGAACCAAAGCAAGTATTTCTACTGGTCACGCTACAACTATAAGGTTGTAGCCACTGCGACAAGCGACGCTGGTGAGACCCAGGAAGGGGAAACCAACTTCATTGTCGGCACGCGTCGCGGTATCTCCATAGGTTCAGCACACCGCGATATCTACCTCAACAACAAGCCCATCACCCTGCCCGTCACCTACAACACCACCGACGAGCAGAACACCTCAACATGGTGCTCATGGGAAATCACGCCCCAGGGAGAAACAGTGCCAGTGAAAACAGGTAATTTCAACACCGATGACCCGACTATCGATGTGACCGACCTGCCCTCGGGTGTGTATAGACTGAAAGTACATATCCTTGATGCCAACAAGGGAGAAGAAGACGTTGATGCAGAGACCACGATCACCCTTTACCGCAAGAGCGATAAAGTGCCGCCCATCAAGGATTGCCCCTTGTGGGTCGCTCCCACCGAGAACTGTATTGACAAGAACAATACTGCCCATATTAACATCGGAGTATCAGTTCCCCGCTCCTATATATACTATGTGGCATCAACATGTAACAGAATTCTGGGGCAAGGCTGGCTCAACTACGAGAAGGGCATGCACGACTTCACCCTGAACCTGCCCAAGGTGGCCGGCGAAGATGTCACCGTTGAACTGATCAGTTACTATGGGTTGTCAAAACTGTGGAGCGAAACAATTAATCTGGATAATCCCTATAAGGCCGAGGCCCTGAAGATTACCGCAACCTCGTTCCGCGACAAACTCCTTTCGGGTGACCACGAGCACTGGACATTCACGCTCACCGACCAGAACGACAAGCCTCATCGTGGCGCGATGTTGCTCTCCATGTACGATAAGGCTATTTCCAAGATTGCTGATAACACCTGGTCGTTCAAGAACTGGAGAAAGCGCGGTAAACAAGCCCGCATGGGTTTCACCTGGGCCAGTGGCTCAGAATCCACTCGCACACGCTGGGATGGAAAGTTGCTTGAAATACCTGACGAACTGGATGCTGTTATCCCCTACTTGAACACTTATGGGCAAAGGCTTTTCGGCATTCGCATGAGCAATTATCTTGATAGAGAGGCCGCTTTGGGTGCAACACGTGTTGAAACCCGGCTCATGAAGTCAAGCGTCGCCAAAGAGGCACCCATGATGGATGATGCCCAGTACGCTAATGAAGAATCGGCCGAGGCCGAAGAAGTTCAGGTTGATGAAAGCCGCCTGGATGAGGTAGCCCTGCGCGAGAGCGACGTCAAGACCGCCCTGTGGATGCCCATGCTTACCAGTGATAATAAGGGTAATATCAGCGTGGAATTTGACTCACCCAACTTCAACACCACATGGATCACCCAAGCCGTGGCATGGGATGATAAGATGGTGGGCAGCAAATGGATGGCCGAGGTATTGACACAGAAACCCCTGATGGTGCGCTCCAGCATGCCGCGCTTCCTGCGTCAAGGTGACAAAACCAAACTCGCCGCCACAGTACAGAACGCCACTGACCAAATCGGCACGTGTGACGCTATCATCGAGCTGTTCGACCCCCGCACCGAGGAAGTTTTCGCCTCCCGCAAGTTCAACCTGCGACTTGACCCGATGGGCAGCCAAGCTGTCAATATCGATTGGACGGTACCCGACACCATTTCCTTCGTGGGCTTCCGTATCAAGGCTGCCAACGACCGCTTCAGCGATGGCGAGCAAGTGATGGTGCCCGTGCTGACAACCATCTCGCCTGTCATTGAGACCGAGCCCTTCTATATCGAAGCAGGTCAGAACCACTACGAGACTGCATTGCCCAAGTTCCCCGCCGACGCCCGTGTCACGCTGGAATACTGCGACAATCCCATCTGGTACTGTGCGCTGGCATTGCCCACCATCTTCAGCGACAGCTACTGCACGGCCTCTCATGCGGCTCACAGCCTGTTCGCACTAGAAGTTGCACAAGGTATTGCCAAAGCCCAACCCCAGATCAAGGAGGCCGTCGACTACTGGAAACAGCATGATGAGGACTCCACACTCGTGTCGATGCTGCAGAAGAACCAAGACCTGAAGATCGGCACCTTGCTGGCCTCGCCCTGGATGCGTGACGCCGACAAGCAGACCTTGAGGATGTCCAAATTGCACCAATTGTTTGACAACGGATTCGTTCATAACAATTACGAGAAAATCATTGCAGCCTTGCAGTCACTGCAAATGAGTGACGGCGGTTTCACCTGGTACCTCTATCCTGAGTGCCACTCCGATTACTGGACTACAGGCATGGTACTGGAATTCATCGGTGAAATCAAGCATTTAGGTTACTTGCCTGACGATAGTCGCTTGACCTCGATGATTAACCGTGCTCTCGACTATTATGATCTCCAGAGCCTTCGTTCCTTGAGTGACTACAAGAAATATCTCAAGAATCCGTACGCAGAATTCGTCAATTTTGCTTATGTGCGTTCGCTCTTCCCCGATCAGAAACCATCCGGCAGCATTGCCGACCTGATAAAGAAGACGGCAACATACATGGACAAAAACTGGAACAAAGGCATCACTATCAAGGAAAAGGCCTACTACGCAATGACACTCCATCGCTTCGGCCACAAGAAAACCGCCCTCAAGATCATTGAGAGCATCCGACAGTTTGCCATCACAAAACCGAACACCGGTATGTATTGGGACAACCTGCAGACAGGCTACAGCTGGTGGGAGTTTGACAAGGTTGCCTATACCAGCACAATCCTGCGTGCCATGAATGAGATTGATCCGCGACAAGAGGAACTCGATCAAGTGCGCAAATGGATGCTGCTGATGAAACAAAGCAACGATTGGGGCTCCTATAGCCTTGCAGCCGATGCCGTTTACAGCATCTTGAGCACAGGTAGCAAGTGGCTGGAACGCAACACATTGCCTGCAATCACTGTAGCCGGAGAGTCCATTAACCTCGATAAAATGGCTGAATGGTTGGGCTATTTCCGCACCTCGTTGCCCGCCACCACAACAGGCAACGTCATCATCGACCGTTCGGGCAAGGGACCTGCTTGGGGCGCTGTCTACAGCCAGTTCAAGTCTCCGATGACTCAAATCAAGGAAAAGGCCATCGATGAGGTATCCATCAGCAAGGAATACTATGTGTATGCCCAGGACGGCAGTCTGCATCAGGCCACATCGTTCAAGGTGGGTGATAAGGTGAAAGTACGTGTAATCGTCAAGGTCAACAAGGATATGGACTATGTGACCATCACTGACGAACGCGCTGCTTGCTTCGAACCCGTAGACCAGTTGTCCGGTCATCGCAGGGAGGACCGCACCTGGTTCTACCTGGAAACAAAGGACAGCCAGACCAACATATTCTTCAACAGCCTGAGCAAGGGCACACACATCATCGGCTATGACGTGTGGGTGACCAACCCGGGAGAATTCACCTCGGGAATTGCAACCATCCAGTGCCAATATGCCCCGCAGCTGAGCGCTCACAGTGCCGGAAAATCCATCTCTATCGAGGGGAAATAAGCACTTTAATACAAGACTTGGCTTAATTTCCATTTGTGTTTTTAGTCACCTGAAAAACAGGTAACTAAAAACACAAATGGTAAAAAAAAGACAAATCTGGAGTTAAAAAATCACTGTTATTTCAATCATAAATCGACATTTTCATAACATGAAAAGATACAACGGCAGTACTTTTGTCGTGCAAATGGCATAGATCAAAATTTATCTATATCATATCGCATCGTTTAGCAATAAACGATTTTAAAAAATGAAATCTTTTGATGGTAGTTAATGTTGATTAAATGATTATTAAAGCCCAACCTTAAAAAAACACTATCCTATTATTAAACGCAAGCAATAGAAACATGAGAATTAACGGTGTCTGCGAGAGCAGGCGCCGTTTTTTTTGTCATTCTCACAATTATCATTATCTTTGCAGGCAGTAGAAACCAAATTCAATCAAACAACTATGGCAGCTATCAAGACTATCGGTCTGTTGACCTCGGGAGGAGATGCCCCCGGCATGAATGCCGCAATACGTGCGGTGACCCGTTCAGCGATTTACAATGGCTTTAAAGTCAAGGGTATTTATCGTGGATATAAGGGCCTTGTCGATGACGAGATCGTCGACTTCAAGACCCAGAATGTGTCCAACATCATCCACCATGGTGGCACCATTCTCAAGACAGCACGCTGCAAGGAGTTCAAAACAGTTGAGGGACGCGAGAAAGCCTATGAGAACATCAAGAAGCACGGCATTGACGCGCTGGTTGTCATCGGCGGTGACGGCTCGCTGAGCGGAGCCCGTCAGTTTGCCAGGGAGCATGACTTCCCCATCGTTGGACTGCCCGGCACCATCGACAACGATCTGGCAGGCACCGACCACACCATCGGCTATGACACGGCATTGAACACCATCATGTGGTGTGTGGACCGCATCCGCGACACTGCCAGCAGCCACGCCCGACTGTTCTTTATCGAGGTGATGGGACGCGAATCAGGATTCCTGGCCCTGAACGGTGCCATCGCCACAGGTGCCGAGGCCGCGATTATCCCAGAGATTTCCACCGAGCAGGACCAGTTGGCCGAACTCATCGAGCGAGGTTTCCGCAAGAGTAAGAACTCGTCTATCGTGCTGGTTGCCGAGAGCCCCGTCACTGGCGGTGCCATGGGCCTAGCCGAGAGGGTGCGCAAGGAGTATCCACAGTACGACGTGCGTGTGACCATCCTGGGCCACCTGCAGCGTGGCGGTTCGCCCACCGCTCAGGACCGCATCCTGGCTTCCCGCATGGGTGCAGCAGCCATTGATGCCTTGATGGAAGGCCAGCGCAACGTCATGATTGGCGATGATGATGAGAAAATCGTCTATGTTCCCTTCTCCAAGGCCATCCACAACGACAAACCCATCGACCGCGACCTGCTCGAAACTCTGCGACGCTTGTCGATCTAAAACTACAGACTTGTTGAACTGCGAATTACGCGAATATCACTTATAGCATCCGCGTTCATATTTCAACAACGAATTAAACGAATTGGCATCTGCACTCAAATGAACGCAGATGCCAAATTTGTATTATTCGTGTTATCGAAAGAGCAGCTTACTGATACTTGGGCGAGGGGCCATACTTGTTCTCGCCCCACTTGCTATCGAAAATCGCCAAGATGTGGTCGATGATGAGGAAAAGCAAAAATCCTAGTGAGCAGACCGTCATCAGCGATGCAGCACCAGGCGAGGACTGGACTGCGTCCACCATAGCTTCGGCCAAATCCATCATGCCACCTCCGCTGTTGGCAAACATTTCAATGTTAGGGCCAATCAGATAGGCTGCCGAAGCAAGATAACCAAAGTAAAATAAGACCAGAATGGCTACCCACCAGCCACTGCGGTTGGTATCGTGCAAACGCCGTGTGAGTGCTGAAAACAAGGGAATATAGGTTCCTACAGTGAAGACGGCGCTGACATAGGCAACTGCAGGCACAAAGCTGCTCAAATAAGAAAGCACACTTGAAACAATGATCACAAACAGCACAAACCACCAGAACTCGCTGCGACGGGCGCGTCCCTTGAAATCAAAATACTTCTTGAAACATGTGGTTACCGCCGTGACGGGGTCCATCATGGGCATGGCTTGAACACGCGGTTGATACTGCGGCATGGGCTGCTGAGGAGCCTGCGGCTGATTAAACACAGGAGGTTGCGGTTGCTGATTCTGTTGTTCCATATCTGTTGATTATTAAGTTGAAATCTTTCTTAATGTACGTTGTAGTTCACAAAAGTAATCATTTATCCAATATTCGCCAAATCCACAGCCAAAAAAACAATTACTGGTACTTGGGCGACGTACCGTACAGGTTCTCGCCCCTGTAGCTGTCAATAAGAGAGAAGATAAAGACGGCTATGCCCAAGCCCACCTGAAGAAGATAGAACAGCAGCATCACAAGCGCTCCGACTGTAGACACATTAAAAGTCTGGTAGATGTTGTAAATACTTGAGCCACGGCCAACGGCTCCAGCCATCAAGCAGGACTCAACTATACTGAATATACACGAGGCGAAGACACCCCCAACAATCCACCAACCGCTACGGCCCACGTCATGCAGTCGGCGTGTCTGCACCGCAAGTGACGGGAGTAACAGGAACAGGCAAATCACACACTGCACGACCAGTATGATACCATCAATAACCTGAGTCGTCTCACTCACATGCTCTGGATCCACATGCAACGTCCCTTCAAACACCAATGCCACAACAGATAGGGCAATCATGTGAATGCCTAGCAACAATATTGTAAACAGCCAGAACCACCAATACTCACTGCGGCGTGCGCGTCCCGTGAAGTTGGCATAATTGCTGATACAAGCCCCCACAGCCTGCATGAATGTCAGGCGGGGACGACCCATAGGAGGCACGATCTCATTCATTGGGTCGCGATTGACCACTTGATTCATTTCATTGATCGTTTCCATAATAATAAACATTTAATGAGAGAACGTTTTTGTTTTATATCCTGCAAATTCAGTGCCAATTAACGTGTAATGCAAGCTTTTTTACGGGCTGACGGGATGCTTAGTCAAGTTTTTATGCACCATTCTGTCTATTTTTTAGACACCGCTCAGCAATCTTTTTGTAATTTTGCAGCCACATAAACATAAATGACAATGAATCGACAATTGAAGATCTGGCTGGAGTGCTTCAGGCTGCGCACGTTGCCCGTGTCGCTGAGCGGTGTCATCATCGCCATTGGTCTCGCCGTGTGGCACCACCATTTCCATTGGGTACCAGCGCTATTGTGCATCGTGTTCGCCCTGCTGGCGCAGATTGTATCCAATACCGCCAACGAATATTTTGATTACCTGAAAGGTACCGACAAGCCAGGTCGCGTAGGACCGCGTCGGGGAGTCACCGAGGGCGACATTAAGCCCGCGACACTGCGCAATGTCGTCATCGGCCTGTTGGCACTTGCCGCCGTCGTTGGCTGCTGCCTTATACCCTACGGCGGATGGTGGTTGTTGCCCGTAGGTATCATTATCGCACTGGCAGCACTAGCTTATAGCGCTGGTCCATATCCGCTGTCCTATCACGGTCTCGGAGAGCTGATGGTGTTCATTTTCTTTGGTATGGTGCCAGTCAACCTGTCTTATTATGTGATGGCATTGCAGTTCAACCCGCTCGTTCTCCTGTTCTCCATTACTATCGGCTTGATGGGAGTGAACGTGCTGTTGGTCAACAACTACCGTGACGTTGAGGACGACCGACAGGCAGGCAAAAAGACTCAGACCGTTATGCGGGGGCGTCCTGTCACTGCCTTTGCCTACCTGCTCAACGGCTACACTGCAATTGCGATACTTGCCGTGTTCTGGTTCATGATTGTAATGGGCAGAGGGCGCGTCCTGCCCTTGTGGACACTGGTTATTCCCGTGCTTTACCTTGTACTGCACACCGTTACCTGGTACAAACTCAAGCACCGCGATGGAGCAGCCTTAAACCCGCTATTGGGAGGTACCGCCCGCAATATGCTCATTTTTACGCTATTATTCACTATCGTATTTATATTCTACGCATAATAACATGGCACTGATTGACGACATCCGCGCTCTGCGCATCGCCGACTACGACTACCCACTGCCTGATGAACGCATTGCCAAGCATCCGCTGGCACAACGCGAACAGTGCAAACTATTATATTATAAAGGTGGAGAGATAGAGGAACGCAAATTCTGGGAAGTGCCATCTTTGTTGCCCGAACGAGCCACACTCATTTATAATAATACGCGCGTGATAAATGCCCGTATACGGTTCCGCAAGGAGACGGGTTCGATGATAGAGATATTCTGCCTCGAGCCGGTATTTCCACGCGACTATGAGCAGATTTTCCAAACAACGGGCCACTGCGTGTGGCAATGCCTGGTGGGTAACAGCAAGCGATGGAAACAGGGAGCGCTCACACAACAGATCACAATCGACGGCCATGAGGTCACTCTTGCCGCCACTCGTGGCGAACAGCGAGGCAATGCCTGGGAAATCGCTTTTGACTGGGATGGCGGTGAGCAACTCTGCACGTTTGCCGATGTGCTCGATGCCATCGGTGAAATTCCCATTCCACCCTATCTGAACCGCGGTACCGAGGAAAGCGACTCGACAGACTACCAGACCGTTTATAGTCATATCGACGGTAGCGTTGCCGCCCCCACAGCGGGACTGCATTTCACCGATGAGGTCCTTGCTGAATGTGACCGCTGTGGCATCACTAGACGCGAGGTCACCCTGCACGTGGGCGCCGGAACCTTCCAGCCCGTCAAGAGTGAACACATTGGTGATCACCCGATGCATTACGAATTCATCAGCGTTCCGCGCGACGTCATCATGGACATCATCAACGCCCCCGGACCCGTTATCGCAGTGGGGACCACCAGCGTGAGAACCCTGGAGAGTCTGTACTACATCGGTCAAATCCTGGAGGTACACCCCGACGCCGACGAGGAAGCACTTACCGTCACACAGTGGATGCCCTACACCACACCATGCCAAATCTCTACCGAAAAGGCATTACAGAACATCGTCAATTACCTGGATCGTCATCACGCCAGTACCTACATGGGTAGCACCCAACTGATGATAGCACCTGGATTCCAATACCGCATCGTCAGCGGCATGATCACCAACTTCCACCAGCCCCAGTCCACTCTGCTGCTGCTCGTGGCAGCCTTTGTGGGAACTGACAAATGGCGTGGCATGTATGACTATGCCATGGAGCACGATTTCCGCTTCCTGAGTTACGGTGATGCCCAATTGTTGCTGCGTTAAATCCTTTTTTTTGCGCCATTTCACCATATAATCAGTCGCCCGATTCATCTATGAAAACGGGCGATTGGTCGCATTTTTATGCCCGATGGGGCGATTAGACGGGGTTATCACGCATAAATGAGTTAAACGTGGTATGGGGTTTGCAGTCTAAAAGACAAACAAAACGAATTTACAAATCACTTGTTGAACTATTAATACAACACAATTATGAAAACTTCTGTTACAAAAATGATGATGAGCTTCGCGCTCATGGGATGCCTGATCATCGGCGCATCCGACGCCTCGGCCCAGAGCCGCAGTCGTTCTCAAGGAGGCAGCACCAGCAGCAGAAGCCAGTCGGCAGCTGTCTCACGTTCCAACAGCTCGGCAGCTCCGACGGTGAGCCGTAACAGCAGCTCTAGCATGAGCCGCAGTGCAGCCACCCCGCAGGTAAGCCGCAGCAGCTCCAGCACGAGCCGCAGTGCAGCCACCCCACAGGTAAGCCGCAGCAGCTCTAGCTCCAGCATGAGCCGCAGTGCAGCCACCCCGCAAGTAAGCCGCAGCAGCTCCAGCTCCAGCATGAGCCGCAGTGCAGCCACTCCGCAGGTAAGCCGCAGCAGCTCCAGCTCCAGTACGAGCCGCAGTGCAGCCACCCCACAGGTGAACCGTGGCACTACCACCCGTAGCGGAGACAACGGCACCAGCGTTACCCGTGGCGCCACCACACGAGGCGGCAACCAGGGCACAACCAACACTAAGACAACTAGCAAACAGACTGTCATCAACAACACCGGCAAGGCCATCTCTCCCAATGTCAACAGTGTACAGAGTCGCACCGGCAAGGCCATCTCTCCCAATGTCAACAGTGTACAGAGTCGCACCGACAAGGCCGGCGAGCGCAAGGGAGGCAAGCCTGGTGGTATGGACAAGCCCGGCGGAGACAAGGGCGGTATGGACAAGCCTAACGGCAACCGTCCCGACGACCGCAATGGAAACCGTGGAAACAATGGCCGCCATGGTGGCAACGGCAAGCATGGTGATAACGGCAGGCACGGTGATAACGGCAGGCACGGTGACAATGGAAGGCACGGTGACAACGGTCGCCACGGTGACAACAGCAAGCACGGAGGCAACCATGGTTATAACCCCAATCACCGTTATGACTACAACAACCACCACTATCGCGACGAGTTCTACAGGAATTACTCGCACCACAACTGGAGCCGTCCGCTGCCTCCTCCCGTACGCGCTCACCGTCCCGCTCCCCTTGTATGGTACCGCCCCGTAATTCCCACTGGATGGCACCCCTACGCTGGAGCTCCTGTCATCGACCGCATCCTGGGTCTTATGTTCGGCACTCTGTATGACGCTTCGCTCGATCACCTGTACTACAGCGGCTACTACATCGACGGCTATGCCGACGGCATCATCTACCTGAGAGATGTGCCCATGCTCAACCTCTACTGGCCCGACGTGATGCTCAACTATGAATACAACCGATTGGTCAACGCTCAGTTTATATATCATAGCACCTACTACAATGTGTCACGCTTCAATAGAGTATACAACAGCCTGACCCGCATCTATGGTCCTCCCGTTTACCGCGATGGCATGACGATCAGCTGGTACGGCGGCAACAACACCGGATGGGTGACTCTGACAATGAACGAGAGCTATGGTGACTACTACACGACAATGTCGATTGGATACTAACGAACGAGTTTTTTCATAAGCATTATCACATCATATTTTCTTGCGAGGCGGGCTGCAAAATGGCAGTTCGCCTCAATTTTATGTCCGAAACGCTTTCGGCTGGTTTTCAGCCAAAAACAGCGATGGAGCCAATATCTTGCCCCTACTAAAACGGGTTGGAGATGTTTTTAACAATTTTTCAATGCGATTTTACAAATATTATTGCTGAAAATTTGCACAGAATTGTCAATCGGCGTAATTTTGCATCAGTTTTTTCATAGGATTAGATTTTTAAGGTTTAAAGTGTACGTTTGTTGTGAAACAAGCGTACATTTTTTTGTTCTCCTGACACCACACATGGTAATTTTATGTACATTTGCAGAATTGAAAAACCAGATAACTGATGACGAAGATGAAAAAACTGTTTTGGATGGTTATTGGCCTGTCAATTGCTATCAATGTCATGGCACAGCAGCAAGGAATCGTGAGGACACTGGAGAGACCAGGCAAGACTAGCGTGGGCATCGAGGGCGCCACGCTGAATGTGCTGGAGTATCCCAACGCCATCGTGAGCAAGAAGGGCGGAAAGTTCTCCTTTGAACTGCAAGGCAAACGACAGGGAGACTCCTATACCATTTCCCGCGTGCAAAAGAAAGGCTACACCCTTGTGGACAAGCAGTTGCAAGGTCGCCGATTTGCCTACTCGACATCGGTGCCATTAGAGATCGTCATGGTTTCAAACCAGCAACTCGAGAGTGACAAAAAGCGCATTGAGGACAAGGCTTATGACCGAGCCCAGAAGGACTACAACAAGAAGGTTACTGCTCTTGAAAAGCAACTGAACGCAAAAGCCATCAGTGAGCGGGAATACCGTGAGAAATACGAGGAGCTGAGCAATAACTACAACAACTACGTCCAGCTCATCGACCAGATGGCCGAGCGTTATGCCACCACCGACTATAAAGGCCTGAGCGAGATTAACCGTGAAATCCTGAAATGTATCGAGAACGCCGACCTGGAACGCGCCGACTCCCTCATCAACAGCAAGGGTGATTTTGACAAACGTGAGCAGGAACTGGCTAACAAGCAGAAACTCGCTGAGAAAACCGAACAACTCTCCCAGCAGCTCAAAGAGGACTACAATGCCGAACTCGAAGACCTGGTTCAAGACTATTACAACAAATTCACCATCCATGCCGCAAACTACCGCAACGATTCGGCCGCCCTTTACCTGGAGCGCATCCTGCGGTTTTACCCAGACAACATTGAACTGCTGAGTATTACGGCCAATTATTATAACAAATACCTTGCCGACTACCAGCGCTCGTTGCATTACTATCAGCAAGCACTTATCCAAGCACAGGAACAATACGGAGACATCAATTTGAATACCGGCTTTTTTAGTGAACGAATCGGACTGCTATTTGATGAAATCGGTGACCACGACAAAGCCTTGGAGTGGCAATACAAAGCACTGGACATCTATGAGAAGATGGACGAACCCGATTCAGCAAGAATCTCCATGTCCTATACATTAATCGGGAGGGCATTGACCAACAAGGAAGAATATGATAAAGCGCTTGAATACACCAAGAAGGGGCTTGAGATACGTGAGAGGATTCCTGATATAGATTTAGGTGACTTAAGTCAATCCTATAACAACCTGGGCTATCTTATAGCCATCACAGGAGACAATACACAAGCATTGGAATATCACAACAAGGCGCTTGAATGCCGCTTGAAAGCGTTTGGCCCTGACGATCCCACGACAGCTGTATCTTACAACCATCTAGGATTCGTTAACTCGAGACTGGGAAATCCAGACAAAGCAATAGAGTATTACACCAAGGCCTTAAATGTCGATCAGCACGTTTTGGGACCAGCCCATCCCAACACATGCAGCACATTATCATACCTCGGTGATCTCTACATTGAGGTGAATAATGATGCCAGTGCGCTGGATTATATCCAACAGGCACGGGACGGTTACGACCAATACTATGGTGGTCAAAACCCACAGTCGGTCACTTGCCAACTCCGTATAGGCAACATCCTATTGCGCCAAAAGAATTACGAAAAAGCCATGGAAGAATACCAAGAGTGCCTCAACTACTATGACACCGAATATGGCGTAGAAAGCTATCATGCGGCCACGGTTCGCCAGTATATCGCCGAACATCTCAAGCAAAACGGTTATGACAAGCCAGCGATAGAATATTATGAATCGGCCTTAAGCATCTATGAGAACTTAGAAGAAATCGGAGAAGATCATCTGGAGATGTTGAGAAACTCACTCAAAGAGTACAAAGAACAGATAAAACAATAGTCACGACGACAGGCATTTGAAAGACAGTTAACTCCATGAAAAAGTTGTGCTTGTTCATCCTGCTGATCAGCATTGTCGGCATTTTGCCCTCGGTGCTGCAAAACGGATGCTTTGTGCTGGCCACCGACATGGCTGATCAACAAGTGCCGTTCATCATTGAGACCAAGCGGATGCTAATGAGCGGTTACCCGTTCTGGAGCTGGAACCACCTTATCGGCGACAACTTCATCGGTAGCTACTCGTTCTATACGCTCACCAGCCCGTTTGTGTGGATCAACTGCCTGTTCCCTGACCAGTGGATGCTCTATGGCATCACCTTCACTTTGCTGCTCAAGTTGCTATGCACAGGATTAGTCGCCCGCGCTTACCTGAGAAAGATTTCCATCTCAACCGAAGCTTCGGTCGTGGGCGCACTGATGTACACCTTTTCGTCCTATGCCGTGAGCAATCTTTTCTATTATCATTTCCTGGAACCGATGATAGCTTTCCCGTTACTGCTGATTGCCATCGAGCGGTTCCTGCGGAAAGAACGATATGGCGGTGTGTGCATGGTCCTGGCCTCGTTTCTCGTGTTTTTCATCAATTACTATTTTGCCGCCTGCAGCATGGTTGCCGCCCTTATCTATACCCTGTGCAGGATGTGCTCAAAAGAAATCCATGTGAGTGCCGGCAGGAGCATCTACGGCTTGATGCTTGTAGGTGTGGGGCTGATGCTCAGCTCTTTCATCCTACTGCCCACAGTTCTCCACTTTCAGGGCAATCCCCGCCAGTCAGCCCAATTGAGCGACATAGGCATAGACGTCATCAGCAGCATTGAGCGGCTATACACGCTATTTGAGCCCAAATTGGTAGAGGGCCCCAATTCGGCCCTTTTTGAGTATCCATTCTGCAGCAATGCAGCCAACACACCTGTGGTGGGCTTGCTACTCGCAGGTTTATATGCCATTCGCCGCAAGGGCTGGTTAGGTGCACTGGTCACTGTGACCTTGGTCTTATATGTGACACCGCTAAACGGCATTTTCTCGTTTTTCACCAGTCCAGGTTATACTAGGTGGGCCTATGCGCTGACCCTGTTTGTTATATTGGCAAGCATGAAATTTGTAGACGAGAAACAGTCCTTGACAATGCGCCATTACTGGATATATGCTGCTATCTGCTGTGCTGGAGTGATGATCTCTTACGGTATTGGCATGTTCTGTAATTACAAGCATTACGGGGCGCCATTTGACAGTTCGGCGCTCACGGTCAATCTGATCATCCAAGCCCTGTTCCTGTTCCAGATGATACTGCTCATGGTCTATGTGAGACGCAACAGCATAGTCGCGCTGTTGCGCTGTGTGGTATTGGTGTCACTGGTTTACTTCCCCGTCAGGGTGCTGATGAATACCGACTTCATGAACAAGAGCCGATACTGCACCGAATGGTATGGCAGTGTCAGGCAGTACCTGATTGACAACCAGTTGCCCTACCACCATGGAGACTTTGAATGGCGCACCGATTTCTTGGCACTATATCCCAATGTGTCCATGCTCAAGAACAGGCCTTCTGTCGCCACATTCAACTCGATACAGAACAGTGCAATGGCTCCACTGCTTAAAGCCATCGGCAGCAGGATAGGCATCAATACCGTGGAGGCCGAGACAAACGCAGTCTCCTTTGATGCGCTCATGTCGGTGAAAGAAATCATCGAGTACGACAATTATTTGCGGTTGATTGATTCGTTAAAACATCCTGAGCCATCACGCAGGGCATGCCTAGCCAACAAACGTGCGGGCGATGGCTATACCATCTATGACAACAAATACTACATCCCGATGGGGTTCACCTATGACAGCTTCATCAAGCAAAGCGCCATCGACTCGCTGATGGCTACGGATGAGGAAGCCGACATACCGTTACAGTTGCTTGCAAACCTGACTGTCCCCGACTCGCTCGTCACTGTCGCCGGCAGTGTCCTAGGCCAGGGAGAATTGCACAAGCATCTACCCATTGACAGCATTGTAGCACAACGCCGCAAGAACGTGTGCACCTCCTTCTCAGGAGATACAAGAGGCTTTAGGGCCACAGTCAATATGCCCAAGAAGAATCTGTTGTTCTTCAGCGTGTTGAGCGATAAGGGTTTCAAGGGGTACGTTGACAATGTTGAAACCAAAATCTATCCCGTCAATCTGGGCTTGTCGGCTGTGATGGTTGACAAGGGCCTCCATCAGATTGAGTTCAAGTATTGTCCCCGCGGCCTTCGTGAAGGCATTTTCCTGTCAATTGCCGGACTGCTCTTGACAATAATTGTCTTTATCATTGACAGAAGATATCATGGTGACCATTGCAGGAATCACAAAAGAGAAGTACCTTTGCAGTAGGAATCATGACAAGGCTAAAACTGAACATACTGGGATGCGGAAGCGCGACGATGACGCCGCGCCACCAGCCGTCGTGCCAAGTGCTCAACGTGCGCGACAACCTGATGATGATTGACTGTGGCGAAGGTGCGCAGCTGGCCGTGAGACGCATGGGGCTAAAACTGATGCGCCTCAACCACATCTTCATCAGTCACCTGCATGGCGATCACTGCTTCGGGCTGCCCGGGCTAGTATCGACTATGGCGCTTCTGAACCGCACCAACTCATTGACGATCCACACCTTCAAAGACGGTGCTGACCTGTTCAGCCACTGGTTGGACTACTTTTGCCGCGAGCGGCCGTTTGAGGTCCGTTTCAACATCATCGACACCCACAAACGCGTGATCTGGGAGGATGACGCCATCACCGTAACCACGTTCCCGCTCGTACACCGTGTGCCTGCCTTGGGATTTCTGTTCCGCGAGAAGCCCAAACTGCGCCATATCATCGGCGAAGAAGTGAAACGGTTGGGTATTCCTCACTATGCCATGAACTCCCTTAGGCAAGGCCTCGATTGGGTAACCGAGGACGGCATACTCATCCCCAATGAACAAGTGACCACCCCTGCCGACGCCACTATCAGCTATGCCTATTGCAGCGACACCAAATTCTCACGTCGGGTTATCAAGAACGTGGCTGGAGTGGACTGGCTTTATCACGAGGCCACCTACGACGAGAGCCTACGCATCAAGGCGCACAAGCGCTACCATAGCACGGCGCTGGAAGCCGCCATGGTAGCCCGCGAGGCGGGTGTGAGACAACTCATCCTTGGTCATTATTCCAAGCGTTACATCGACGAGACACCACTGCTGCAGGAAGCACAATCATTGTTTCCCAATACGCGCCTAGCCAACGAAGGGATGGTCATTGACCTTAATAGGCCATAGACAATTCTTGAATGGAAAAAAACTTCAAGATGTATTAAACCTTAGGTGAGGGCTATAGTCCAATGGGTGATTTTTGCACCGGGAAGGCTACTGAGGAAAGGCACGAAGGGCAAAGCGTAAAATTATTACATTTATTAACATGTGAACAAAGTAAAAACTTTGAAAATATGTTTAAAATCACTGAGATTCACCAATGTAAAGGCTAAAAATACCCAATTGGGCGCAAATTAAGTAAAAATTTCTTTATTGTTTGAATAATTTGTATTTCCTTTGCAGTCTCAAAATTGTGAACATACATTTTTAACAATAACAATTAAAAATTACGACTATGTCTGAAATTGAAGAAAGAGTAAAACAAATTATCGTTGACAAGTTAGGTGTTAGCGAGTCTGAGGTAACTCCCGAGGCTACTTT
>JAEEGL010864666.1_pt1 | contig 21237 bp, 15 predicted proteins | sample 9134231 | NCBI WGS metagenome assembly JAEEGL01 (sample SAMN16246548, study PRJNA631951) | gut metagenome | biome: gut microbiome; feature: rumen; material: fiber-attached | host: Bos | place: Iran: Karaj | collected 2018-10 | reverse complement strand
TCATACCTGTCAAAAAGCTGCATCTGCGCATCCGATATTTTCCGGGTTCGGTTTATATATTTATCTCTTATGGCCAGGTGATTGCACAGCCTTTCGGCCGTCTCCCTGATATAGGCAAACTCATTGTCAGGAAGGTTTGTCAGAGTCTCACAGTCCGCAATATAAGCCGTGACATCCTCATACTCACGTTTCAGATCGGAATATTCCTTTGCAAGATCCGCCAGCTCCTCACATGTGCCCAAAATACCCCTGTCCCTGACAGCGGGCACATTTGCCTCGATGCGTTCAATATGTTCTTCGAAATCCTTTTCTTTTTTCTTTCTCTTTTTTCCGAAAAACCAAAATGCCATACTTAATCCTCGCAGGCGGCAAGATACTTCTCATTGATATCATCAAAAGGCTGATCCGCGTTTTTACGAGCCTCCATCAGAGAGGAGGTATGTATGGAGCTAGCCCTTTTGACTTCCTTTTCGATATGCTCGTAGCTGGTCTTGAAGAGAGTGTTCAGCTCTTTTAACAGGGAGTTATCCTCTGCAAGCACAGCACAATCCACGGCTTCATTCAGGGATTCAACCCTGTGGTTGGATCTGTATGCAGCCACAAAACAGTTATATGCTTCGTGAAAATCAAAGAATCTCGCATATGCAACTCCCTGATTGTGCAATATATCTCCCACTACCGATGATGAAGACTGGCTGTCTCCCATCTCCGACAACAGCTTTTTGTATGTCAGAATAGCCTTTTTCAGCATTCCTTTGTTCAGGAAATCATCCGCAAGCCTCTTTCCAAGCTCAAGCGGCGACATATGATCGAATTTATTGAGGCTCAGGTTCAGCTTACCTGTCTGAACCTCCGACAGATAACCGCTTGCCTCCTCGATGGGCTTAAAATAATCTACCAGAGATACTCCCGACTTCAGCTTTTTATCCAGAATATCGGCCAGTTCGGTGTTCTCTAAATCTTTTCTGATCCATCCGGTAAATTCCCTGTTCAGAAAATCTTCCTTGTCTATGAATACAGCACTCACAGCATAGAACAAAAGCTCTTCCAGCGAATAAATATTCAGTTTTCCGCTTCTGATGTAGAATGGCTGTTCAGCCGCCCTGCATTTACACAAAACAAGACTCATTCCCTATTCTCCCAAAGAATGCTCTATACCGAAACCAGCGCTTCCCAGATCTTTCCGCTGGATGGCGCTATCTCCCCGAAGCCCAGATCCTTTATGATAAGTCTGACCTCATGGTCGCTCACAGGCTTTGCCGTGATATCCACTCTGGTAGTCTTATTCTCCCTCTCAGGCAGTCCCCTGAGCAGGAAATTTTCTATCTTTGCATCACGTCTGTCCGGCAGATGTATCCAAAAATCAACCGCATTCTCTCCGTCCAGTATCACCTGACAGTTTCCTGAGGACTCAAACCATCTTCCTCCTGCCGATACCAGTGTCAGAAAACTGGTGTTACCGCCGTCATTAACCTTGATACTGACATTGAATTTCATGGTATGCAGCCCCATGTAAACATATCCCCATTTGACTGAACCGCCTGAAATCCTGGCTGCATAGCTGCCACCTTTTGAGTACAGGTTCTGTCCCTGAAATGCCCTTCTTCCCCTGCACAAAAGCTTTAAAGAATCCTTCATCCACCCTTCCGAAAAGCCGTCTCCCACAAGGTATGCCGCTGAATATATGTCCTTGCCGAACATCTGTGTAATGGCATCCGAAAAACAGTCATCCGGAGCATAGGCAATATTACCGAAATCTCTCTCCTCGATATCTACAAGCTGCGGATATGACTTCTGGAGACGTTTTAAGGTCATGCCTTTCAATATTTCATTTTCATACTCGAATAAAGCTATGTTATTCTGTGACAATTCCACAGGCTGACTCAGTGCATAGTAATAAAAGCACTCCCTGTGATCCATTATATGGACCTTAAGATCCGGTATCTCCAGCATCTCTATGACCTTGTCAAAGGTCTCTATCACATTCAGTGTCAGAGTCTCCACCGTGAGCACCAGCTGGTCCGCAGTATGATCCGGCATCATGGTCTCGCACATACGCACCAGTCTCTTTATGAACCTTGCCAGAAGCCGTGTGTATTCATATGCCTCACCATCCACAAAAGCCTTTTGTCCCTTACATGCACGGCTCAGTATCTTGTCATAGAGTTCACCGAGGCCGGCCCTCGAAAACCTTAATGCCTCATCACCGTAAGAAAAACGCTTTTCCTCTTTCTGATAGCACATATATAAGGGGATGGAGAATTCCTCCCTCCCCGGTGTTATGCTGAGCGTTGAGGGATTGTCCAGAGAATCCGTGGTAAAACTGATCATGGCATTATCTCCGGAGAAATCGAGACCTATATAAAGTTTTTTCTTGTCTTTATTAAACATCTTTTCCCCTCGATCTTACAGTTAACGATTCTTCTGATGCTTTTGTTTGCCTCGCACTTCCACAATCCCGAATCATAACATGTTAAACAATTTGCCGGTGGTCTCGCACATAGCCCTGGTCTTAATAAGGTTTCCACCTGTCTGTATACCGTAGAACAGATTGTTCGGAACACTCTTGAGTGAGGAGGCATACTCATTTCTGCCGTATCTAACGTTGCGTCCTTCATTATCCCTGAAGTAATACATCAATTCCTTTGTGCCCGCCGATAACAGAACCGCTGTGTGATAACCGTACAGGGTACGTTTTACCACCAGCTTTCTGACTCCGCTGTCATCAAAGCGGTACATGAGCTCTACGGAATCGCTGTCCGATATGCAGGTAACGATATATCTGTCATAAAAATGATATCTGACCTGGAACTCCTCCGGCAGATCCTTATAAAAATCAAAATAGATCTTTCTGTCAGTGAAATAATACAAAAGATCATCCAGAATATGCCTTACGGTATTTCCGTTTGCGCCGGTCTCGCTGTAATACCTGATCAGGGCGAGCTTTGCATAATCAGGCAGCGTCTCCCCGTCCATATAGAACTTTTCAAGCTCCATGAATACATCGGCATCGACGCTCATCCTCTTCACGAAAAATCTGTATGCAAAATAGAAGGTGTATGCCTTTTCTATGATGATATTATGTTTTCCCTTAAGATATCTGCTGAAAAGCTTTCCGGCAAAGTGTTTCATCTCACCGGTAAAGATCATCATATACAGTATCTTCTCTGTCATGATGGTGACATCTATGCCGTTCTTGTCGGCCTCTCGCCAAACTGCGTACAGCTGGTCTACCGTACCCTCCATATAAACACAGAGGTACTTGAATATGGCGTAGCGCTTGCTGCCGTTGGAAACAGCATATATCATAAGCCTTGCAAGCTTATCGTCGTATTCCCTTACACCGTTGACCTTGTATAATATGATCTCTTCCAGTTCTTCAAGCTTCAGCGCCTGCGGACCAAAGTATTCCACATATTCATACGCTCTGTCATAGAAGCGGTTATATACAAGATTGGAAGCATATCTGCTCCTCACGGACTCATCCAGCTTTTTCATGTCCATCATGGACAGAAGCTCGTCATCACTGTAACCGGCCGCTGTATTCTTTATCACTGCAGGTGTAAGCTTTTCCTTGTACTCCGAATTGATATGAGGAGATTCCAACAGCAGCTTTAATATCTCATTCTCCTGATCGTTAAGCCCCTGGAAGCTTGATTTTCCAAGCATATGATGAAGAGCGTAAGGAAGCTTCACCGAACCGGAATTAAGAGCACTTCTGACATATCTTGCCGGATTGAAAAGCCTTTCCAGTTCGCATGCGTCGTTATCCACGAAAACCCTGCCGTCACGGTCGCCAAGCACGGTAACATACTCTCCCGGATAGACCGGTATGAATGCAATGCCGTTGTCGATCTGGTAGGTAAATATCTCTGACAGGCTGTCACTGATAACATGCACAACCTTTGCGGCAGGATTGGTGCACACCAGCCTGTTCATATACAGAGTTCTGGACAGGGCGTCAAAAAATTCCTTGTCCATCTCAAAATCTTCCAGCGTAGCATTATAGAGAATGGAAAGATTGTCGTCTATCAGTCCTTCCTTCATCTCCCTCAGCACAAAATCATGTATCTGATCTCTGTAATTGTCGTAGGTCTCATGATCCGAATCCTTTGAGGCCAGAATATTAACATACAGAGCCGCCTTCTGTCTGGCGGTCAGAGAGTTATTGTAACGGAAATAAATGGCAACCTGTCTCGGGATCTCCTCCCTGTGTGTCTTGGACAGGGATGCTACAAAGTACTCGTAAAGCCCGCCCAGCTTAACATCCTGCTCAATGGCTTTTCTGTAAAGCTCATGGTCAGCATCACGCCTGAGATCGCCTTTTATCCTGTACTGACATACTGCTCCTAAGGTATCCTTTGACGGGAACATCTCGTAGCATCCCGTGATGATACGATCCACAAGCTTGCTGTAGCCCGCAGATACGCCGTACACAGAGACAAGCTGGTCACACAATGCCTTTCCGATAACCTTCTTTTTTACTCCCCAATTCAGGATCTTTAACATCTCCGGTTTCAGATCCGTGAGATAGAACGGGTATTTGTTCAGTATCCTGCATGCATTCGCATAAAAGAAGGGGCTGTTCTCTCCGTCCTTTATCCACCTGACTATCATGGAGAGCCTTATCTTTTCATCAAGTCCCGGTGCATCCGGCAACAGCATACAGTACCTTATAAAAGAATCTCCGGTATTGTTGGCATAAATATCGGAGATCTGGGCAAACATGGTCTCACGTTTTTTTTCATCGGTCTCCACCAGATAAAGCAGGCACCCGAACAGCATACTGTCCCTAAGGTCGAAGCTGTCTGTGCGGGTCTTTAATGAATCTATTACAGTCCTGAAATCCTGCATCTGTTTGTTGACCATCATGGCATAAGCCTTGTAGAGCTCATGTCTTACAGATCCGGAGTTATAAGATTTTATCAGTTCGATGGTCTTTGTGACCCAGGCTCCCGTCACCATAATACCTGCCAGATACTCTTCGTACATGACTGACAGTCTCAGGTTAAATGACTTGTCTCCCGCAGGATCTTCGCGGGTCAGGGTAACCTCCGACACAACGGAAACATTTACGGTAATGACTTCCTTTTGGAAATTATTCTCCAATACGATGCGACCTGTGTTCTCTCCCTTATACAGCCTCTCCCTGTCTATGGTGAAAGATAGTCTGTACTCTCCCGCCACAAAATCGTCTTCTCTTATGACATCCTTATCCAGATGCACGAAAGCGGCATCTGTTGTCGCTCTTATACCTATCTTTCCGAAGTCCTTTTTGCGCAGCAGTATACTCTCTGTGTACTCATCTCCCAAAAGCTCCGAAAACCGTATAACATTGCGGTCCACTGTGAACAGGACTCGTTTTTTGTAATTTGCGGCGATCAGAAATTCCTCAACGCTACGTATCTTCCTGTAATACAGCCTGTTCTTGGTGTTGGTCAGGAGCATGGAGAAGGCTTCGCTCTTATATATAGCCTCAGCCTCCTTGGGATTTATCTCGTAAAGACGGGTGAAATCAGACAGTGAAGCTATCTCCCCTGTAGACGCTATGATCTTCTCACCTATGACCCTGGCGCTGAAATTGATCTGAAACTCTCCACCGTTCGTAACTATAAAAAAGCTTCCCGTATCCGTATCGCCCACTTTCAAACTCTTGGCACGGTACACGAAGCTTATCTTTACATTCCCGTTGGAAACGGTGTTCTTTAATTCGGTAACATTATGATTAAAACACAGAATATCCGCCTCCAGAAGAGATCCTTCCGAAGTGCTGATAACAAAATCTCCCTCGAATGAACCGCCAAAGGGTACGTCAAATACAAGGCTCTCCGTAGAAAGCTCTACGGAAGGCCTCTCCATCTCGATATTACCCTTTGCCATTTCCTCAATCTGTCTGATCATTTCAGCTCCCCGGTGTAACGGATTTTAACGGATAACATTTATGCAAAGATGCACATCAGGCATCTTTCTCTTCAAAGAATTTTATAATGCCCTTTGCGGCATTCTTTCCAGCTCCCATTGCCAGAATAACAGTGGCGGCACCGGTAACCGCATCTCCGCCGGCGAATACGCCTTCCTTCGATGTAGCACCCGTTTCCTCTGAGGCAATGATGCACTTTCTCTTGTTGACATCCAGTCCTATTGTAGTTGAAGATATAAGCGGATTCGGTGATGTTCCCAGTGACATGATAACAGTATCTGCCTCTATCTCATACTCTGATCCCGGGATCTCTACCGGTGAGCGCCTGCCGCTCTCATCCGGCTCTCCAAGCTCCATCTTGATTATACGGATACCCTTTACATAACCGTTTTCATCCACCAGGATCTCTGTGGGATTCTGCAAAAGGTCGAATATAATACCTTCCTCCTTGGCATGATGAACTTCTTCCACTCTGGCGGGAAGCTCAGCCTCACCACGACGGTAAACCACATGAACCTCCGCACCGAGTCTCCTGGCTGTACGGGCAGCATCCATGGCAACGTTTCCGCCACCTACCACAACTACTTTTTTGCCTCTTGAGATCGGTGTATCGTACTCATCAAGATATGCTTTCATAAGGTTATTACGGGTCAGGAACTCATTAGCGGAGAACACTCCGAGAGCCTGCTCACCCGGTATTCCCATGAATCTGGGAAGACCTGCTCCCGAGCCAATGAATACTGCCTCGAAGCCTTCTTTATCCATAAGCTCATCTATGGTGGTAGATTTTCCTATGACAACGTTTGTCTCAATCTTCACCCCAAGACTCTCAACATTGGCAACCTCACTTGCCACAACCTTATCCTTGGGAAGACGGAACTCAGGTATACCGTAAGACAAAACTCCGCCTGCTTTGTGCAGCGCCTCGAAGATAGTAACATCGAATCCTGCCTTAGCAAGATCTCCGGCACAAGTAAGACCTGCCGGACCCGAACCGATAACAGCCACCTTATGACCGTTCTTCTGCTCCGGAGCCTTTGGCTTTATGCCATTCTCCCTTGCATAATCCGCCACGAAACGCTCAAGCTTTCCGATGGAAAGCGGATCACCCTTAAATCCTCTGATACACTTACCTTCGCACTGTGTCTCCTGCGGACATACACGACCGCAGACAGCCGGCAATGCGCTGGATTCCGATATGATCTCATAAGCCTTTTCGATATTGCCGTCCTTCACCTGCTCTATAAATCCCGGGATGTTAATAGACACCGGGCATCCCTTTACACACTGTGCGTTTTTGCAATTGAGGCAGCGTTCTGCTTCCTCTCTCGCCTCTTCCATATTATAACCCAGACAAACTTCTTCAAAATTTGCCGCGCGCTCTGTAGGATCCTGCTCCCTTACAGGAACTCTCTTTAATACATCCATTGCTTTCCTCCACCAAACTCTATATTAACATACACCACAGCCTCCGTGGTGTGTCGAACCTTCCTCGTAAGCAAGCTTTGCTCTGCCTTCCTCTGTCTTGTACTGTGCCATACGCTTCATGGCCAGATCGAAATCCACAAGATGACCGTCAAACTCCGGTCCGTCAACACAGGCGAATTTAACTTTACCGTCAACGATCAGTCTGCAGGCACCACACATTCCCGTTCCGTCCACCATGAGCGGGTTCATGGATACTATAGTATGAAGCCCAAGCTCCTTGGTGAGCTTGCACACAAATTTCATCATGATCATGGGTCCGATGGCAACACAGTGATCATAGGTCTTTCCCTCGGCATATATAGCTTTCAACTGGTCTGTGCCCATGCCGTGGAAACCAAATGAACCATCATCTGTTGTGACGTATACATTATCGGCTACTGCTTTCATCTCATCTATGTAGAAGAGCAGATCTTTATTGCGCGAGCCCATGATAACATCACATTTAACGCCATGCTCATGGAGCCACTTAACCTGAGGATATACAGGTGCTGTACCGAGACCACCCGCTATGAATACGATCTTTTTGGATTTTGTCTCATCAAGATTTGCCTCAATGCAAAGGTCCGACGGCTGTCCCAAAGGTCCCGCAAAATCCATCATGTACTCACCCACTTCAAGCTCGCACATACGCATGGTGGATGCTCCTATAGTCTGGATCACAATGGTGACAGTTCCTGCCTGTCTGTCATAATCGCAGATAGTAAGAGGTATCCTCTCTCCCGTCTCATCTGTCTTTGCCACAATAAACTGACCCGGAAGACAGTTCTGTGCCACGCGAGGCGCTTCAACATCAAATAAGATAATATTGTCGGCCAGGCGCTCCTTTCTGGTGATCTTGTACATATTACTCCTCCTTGAAAAAAACATATTATAAACTATCAATCATCAACTAAAATATACCAGCTCATCCTCCGGTTTTTTGGCAGGTGTTACGGAGATGGCATGCAATACTGGACCTTTTCCCTTGTATTCAAATGAAAACTCATATCTGACTTCTGCCGTGATATTGATCCAGCTGCGATGCTTTAGGGTATAAGCCTGATCATAAACACATTTCATGCCTATGAACTGTATATCCTCCACACAGCATGTCATGGCAAAACGCCCCGGCACGAAAATATTGTTTTTGAACTTGCCATCCGGTCTGTAAACAAGAGCTAAAAAGCTCACTTTCTTACCAACATAATTCTTAGGGTTATCCATACAATCCAGAAACCAGATTCCGTAGTCCGCATCTGTGATCTCCAGTTCGTCCTGTGACATATCATACGGAAGTTCCTGATCCCCCTCATCATCCATAGTGCCGTCTTTTCTCTCGTAGGCCAGCTGTGTCTTACGGTTTTTTGCTTTCACTATACGTCTGAACTTTGACTTTGGAGTATCGTCATCACATCTGTTAAAGATAACCACATCAGACATGAAAAACTGTTCCAGCATCATGGATTTCATGTTGTTAAGGTACATCTCAAAGGTAGTGGCGTCAACAGTAGTCAGGGTCTGTACCACAACCCAGCCCTCCGGCACGTTAAGATCGAGTATAAGCCCCATCTCCCACGTTCCGTTATACTCTATAAAAACCTGCTCCGGAAGATATCTTAAGTTTAATTCCCTGATCTTCTCACCGTTGAGTTCTTCCTTGTCCTGCAGATATACTACCTGTGTATTAACTTTCGCAAGCTCCTTCTCATCATACTCCTCGTCTCCGTCCTCACAGACGATCAGGAGTGTTTTCCTGCCCTCATCATTGAATTCTCCGCCGAGAAGTGTCTGCTTTATAAGTGTTGTCTTGCCGGAATCCATAAATCCGGTAAAAAGATATACCGGTATCTCTTCCATAACTGTCAAATCCTTTCTGATCCGCAGGCGATACAAACCGCCTGTCGTAAAAAAACTCATAAAAGTAATTCCATAAAATAAGGGTATTACTTCAGAAGAAACAGTGCCAGGAGATCATCCTCCTTGAGATCACAGCCTATAACGCAAAGACGTCCTGTGTAATCAGGCTCTCCGGATCTAATCTCATAATCGCCGTCCACAAGATCAAAGTAGATCCATGTACCATCGGTATTCTCCACCATACCCTTGGCTCTCAGTATGGTACCAAGCTTCTCGCCTTCGGAGAGTTCCTTTAAGATGCTCTCGATCTGTTCCTTTGTATATTTGTGGGCCGTCTCTTTGCCCCAGCTGGTGAACACATCATCGGCATGATGGTGATGATGATGTTCATGCTCATGGTCATGATGGTGTTCATGCTCTTCATGGTCGTGATCATGATGATGCTCATGCTCCTCATGGTCGTGATCGTGATGATGCTCATGCTCCTCATGGTCATGATCGTGATGATGGTGTTCATGCTCCTCATGGTCGTGATCGTGATGATGGTGCTCATGTTCCTCATGGTCATGATCGTGGTCATGGTGGTGGTGCTCAGCCTCATGAGCAGCAACCGCAGCCTTGGCAGCTTCCTCTGCCATCAGCTTCATCTCAAGCGAGTCTTCTCTCTCTATTACTTTAAGAATGGCTTCTCCGCTGATCTTAGACCAGTCTGTAGTGATAAGCGAAGCCTTTGAATTCAATCCCTGAAGTGCAGCAACACATGCATCCAGTGCAGCAGGCTCCATCTCCTGTGTACGGCTCAATACAACCGTCGTAGCGTATTCGATCTGGTTGTTGAAGAATTCTCCGAAAGCTCTCATCTGCTTTAATGCCTTCTTGCCGTTCACAACCGTCACAAGTCCGTTGAGCTTAATATTGTGTGTCTCCTCCACATCCAATACGGACTTCATAACATCCGAAAGTTTTCCAACGCCCGAGGGCTCTATCAGGATCCTGTCCGGAGTGTACTTTTCTATCACCTCTTTAAGATTTTTACCGAAATCACCTACCAGAGTACAGCAGATACATCCGGAGTTCATCTCCGTGATCTGTATACCGGCATCCTTTAAGAATCCGCCGTCTATTCCGACCTCTCCAAACTCGTTCTCAATAAGGACCACCTTCTCGCCCTTATACGCCTCTTCAATAAGTTTTCTGATGAGTGTGGTCTTGCCTGCACCCAAAAATCCGGATATGATATCCACTTTTGTCATTTGTTTTCTGCCTTCTTTCTGTAACGTTACATCCTCTCCGGAGCTTCAAAGCCCAGAACCTCTATACATTTTTCCAATACACCGAGAGTCAGATTTATGAGGGAGATGTATGATTTCTTTCTGTCCTCATCCTCTTCACTCAGGATCTTGGTCTCATGATAAAATTTGTTAAACGCGTTTGCAAGCTCATATACATAAGCGCAAACCTTGTGTGGTGCCAGCTCATCAAACGCATTTCCTATAACACCGTTGAATCCGGCCAGAGCCAACATCAATCCCTTTTCACTGGATGAACCCGGGAACTGTATGATGACATCAGCCTTATCTCCACCGGCCTCCGCATACTTGGTTAAGATCGACTTTATCCTCACCATTGTGTAAAGGATATAAGGTCCGGTGTTGCCCTCGAAGGAGGTGAATTTCTCAGGATCAAAAATATAATCCTTGGAAGCCTGATTGGAAAGATCTCCGTATTTTACTGCCGCAACAGCTATCTTTGCGGCAATATCATGAGCTTCCTCCTCCGGAATACCTTCATTTTGGGAAACTTTCTCAAACATTTTGTTCTCGATGTCGTCCAGCAGGTTCTCCAGCCTCATGATGCCGCCATCCCTTGTCTTAAAGGGTTTTCCGTCCGGACCGTTCATGGTGCCGAAGCCTAAGAAATGAAGTGCCGTGTCATCCGGTACTATGCCTGTCTTCCTGGCACATCTGAAAACCTGTGTAAAATGCATTTCCTGGCGTTTGTCCACGACATATATAATGTCATCGGGATGATATGAATTTTCTCTCTGAACCAGGGTTGCAAGATCCGTTGTCTGGTACAGCGCTGCACCGTCGCTCTTCAGTATGATGCAGGGCGGGATCTCCTTGGTGTCATCATCTCTCTTGACATCCACAACCAATGCGCCTTCACTCTCATGGGCGAAGCCCTGATCTTTCATGCGTCTTACCATCTCAGGGATATATGGATCCGCATCGGATTCTCCCTTCCAAACCTCAAAAGACACATTTAATCTCTTGTAATTTTTCTTGAGGTCGTTTACGGAAACATCTATTATATGCTGCCAGAGAGCCATGTATCCGGGACGTCCCTGCTGCAGATCCTTTACAGCCTGCATGGCTTTGGCCTTGTACTTCTCGTCTTCCTTGGATTTGGCTGATGCTGTCGGATATATCTCCTCCAACTCAGAAATAGTGAACGGCGCCTCCTTCGGATAGTCATCCGTGATGGCCTGATTGAAATACGGAAGATCCGGTCTTCTGACTGAAAGCTCATGAATGATCAGTCCCATCTGAAGTCCCCAGTCACCGAGATGCACATCTCCTATGAGAGTATTACCCATAAAAATACCCATGCGCTTTATAGACTCTCCGATGACAGCCGAACGAAGATGTCCGACATGCAGTGGCTTTGCCACATTGGGTCCGCCGTAATCTATGAGGATGGTACGGGTCTTCTCACTCCTGTCACATCCGAAACGATACTCATCCCTTGTCATCTCACGAATATAATCCGAGATAAAACGGTCGCTTAAGTCCATATTCAAAAAGCCCGGCGCTACAGCCGTAACATTCTTGAAGATCTCGTTAGCGGAAAGCTTTGATGCAATCTCTCCCGCAATATCTATCGGCGGTCTTTTCAGGCTCTTGGCCAAAGCCATGGCTCCGTTGCACTGAAACTCACACAGATCCGGTCTGTTAGAGACACTCACTCTGGCAAATTTATTATCATATCCGAGTTCATCGAATACTTTTACAAGTTCCTCAGTAAGATTGTCCAATAACTTTTTCATATATCGATCCTTTTCATGTATCAGCTCATCCCGTCTTCGGCAGACTGGATGGTCTCCATCAATGCCTGATCCCTCTCCGACATGATGTTCCCCACCATCTCGCGCTCGGAATCATTCAAATCATGATCCTTTCCATAGCCACCGGAATATGCACCGGTCGTAGCATTATAACCGGCTTTTGCAGCTGCAATCTCTGCCTGCTTGGCCGCCTCATCCTCGGCTGCCTCGGCATTAAGTCTTGCTATGATCTCCTCCGCTGCACGAAGCCTTTCTTTTTCTTCCTCGCTCATCTCAGGTTCCGGCTCAGGTACAGGTGATCCGGGCAATGTCTCCGGTTCGGATTCATCCTCCGCCGGTTTGTATCTGACATTCCATCGCTTCACCACTGTCTTTGCCAGCTTTTCCTTGCGATCGCGCTCATCGATCCGATCCAACATAAAGTCTCCAGCCGCTTCTGTCGCATTATTCTAAACAACTAAGTACATCATGCAATTATCAAAAATGTAGTGCCAGGAAGATCCCGGCACCACATATCATTTATCAACAAGATGAATTTTTACGAAAACCGCTCAGGAAGCTTGGTGTCTGTATATCTTTTTCTTTGACCCTGGGTGAGAGTGCTTCCGGCTTTCTGATGCCCGATGTGGGCGCCTGTGGCTGAAGACCCGGTGTGCCAAAGGAAGCATTTGCATCAAACTGTCTCCTGGGCTGCGCCGTCTGTGTCAGAGGTGTCTGTGCCTGAACCTGCGGCTGAACCACCGTGTTGCCGGCTACTCTCGCACCTGCAAAACCTGTCTGCTGCGTCTGCGGTGCATTGTAATTGAGACTGTCAAAGAAATTTCTCTGAAGATTAGCCTTCGGATCCTCGGCAGGCTTAACTACTTTTCCTGTATTCTCAAGACCTGTGGCGATAACCGTTATCTTAACAGTATCAGACATGGTCTTGTCTTCTCTCGCACCCATTATGATGTTGGTGTCATCTCCGGTGAGATCCTGTACGTATGAAGCCGCATCCGACGCATCAAACAGAGTGATGTCACCTGTGATGTTGATGATAACATCGGAAGCACCCACGATGCTGGTCTCAAGAAGTGGGCTCTCAACTGCCAGTCTCACTGCCTCTATCGCTTTGTCATCTCCCGTAGCGGAACCTATACCAACATGGGCAAGTCCCTTATCTCTCATGACTGTCTGAACATCAGCAAAATCAAGATTGATAAGTGCGGGAAGATTTATAAGATCTGTGATACCCTGAACCGCCTGCTGCAGTACCTCATCTGCGATCTTCAGAGCATCATCAAAGCCTGTGCGGCGATCGACCATCGAAAACAGCTTTTCGTTGGGGATTACTATCAGTGTATCCACAACCTCCTGAAGCTTTTCTATGCCGGCCTGTGCATTTCTGGAACGCACACCGCCCTCGAATTTGAAGGGTTTTGTAACAACACCTACGGTGAGGATTCCCATCTCCTTGGAAACCCTTGCAACAACCGGAGCTGCACCTGTTCCCGTGCCGCCTCCCATACCGCATGTTACAAATACCATGTTGGCGCCTCTTATGGCATCCGTAATGGCATCTATACTCTCCTCTGCGGCTTTCTCACCCTTCTCCGGGTTACCGCCTGCGCCGAGACCTCCGGTAAGTTTCTCTCCTATGGGAATGAGGGTCGGAGCTTTACAAAGTTCCAATGCCTGCTGATCCGAGTTTATGCCAATAAACTCCACTCCTAAAATATTCTCCGTGATCATGCGGTTAACAGCGTTATTACCGCCGCCTCCGACTCCCACGACCACTATCCTCGCATTGCTGGCTGTCTCAAGGTTTGTAATCTCAAGCATCGGCATAATAAATCTCTCCTCTCACATTTTATAAAATTGCGATATAAAACCCTCAATCTGTTTTATTTTACTGTTTATTACCATAAATCGCAACAGGTTTTTAAAAAATTTTTCAATCCGGATCAAAAATAATATCTGTAGTCTCCGTTGTCCAGTTTTCCAGATGGAGAACTCCCTTTTTTCCTTCCAGCTCCTCCGTACCCAGAATGTACTGAAGACGCATTATCTTCTCGGTGAGATAATCGGCGGAACCTATGTTTATGGTTATGCGTCCGTCCACCGCCGACATTTTGCCGGAGGAATCAAATTCAACCTGCGCCGCATGAATGTCATATTTTTTCAGAAGACTGGTCAAAAGCAGCAGATCATCCAGCTCATCTGCATTTTCCATCTCCAGCATCTCGTACAGAACCACAGATGTTACGTTCAGCCCTTCAACCTTCGGTACGTCATCAATGGATGAAGAAGTTATCTCCACCACAAATCCGTCCTTGTCAAAATAAGCGTTCTGTCCAACAGCGTCGATATAGATGTATCCCAGTATTCCCTTCTCATGGACCGTGATATCAAGCCCGTGGGGTCCGTTCATCTCAACCTCAACGGAATCTATGAACGGAGTCTTACTGCCAAATCCGAACTTATATCTGAAATAAACGTACAGTGTGCTGAATGAATAGTCATCGTTCAGAACGCTGTTTTTGATCTGTTCATCCGAGTAGAGGTCATTGCCCGTCACCTTCACATCCCTGACGGTAAAAACCTTCATCAGCAGCACATATATTGTCAATGCCAATATCACGATCACTAAAAAAATCCATAGTCCTTTGTGTGATCTTCTGTTATTCATCCGGTTCCTCCGGTTCTTCTATGTTAACATTAATGGTCCTCGATACCGCCAGCACCATTCCCACCTCTCCCAGCATGATCACGGCACTGGTACCGCCATAGCTGAAGAACGGCAGTGTGACACCGGTGTTTGGTATTGTGTTGGTCACCACCGCTATGTGCAGGAGAGCCTGAATCGCAATATGCGCCATAACACCTGTTGCCAGATACATTCCGAAAAGCTCCTTTGCGTTCACCGCTATGATGATGAACTTCCAGATCATCAGGATATAAAGAACCGCAAGGCAGATTGCGCCAAAGACGCCGAGCTCCTCGCATATCGCGGAAAAAATCATATCGTTCTGAACCTCGGGCAGCGCTCCAAGCTTCGTCATGGAATTGCCGAGTCCCTTGCCGAACAAACCTCCGCTTCCTATGGCGTACAATCCCTGAACTGTCTGATATGCGTCGTCCGCAGTCTCGGGATGTAGCCAGGTATCTATCCTGTCCTTTCTGTATGCGGCGCCGTACAAAAGATAGGCACCGAGGGCAGCTGCCGCCAGTCCTCCCGTCACCAGAAACGGAAGAGTTTTCCTGTTTGCCACGAACACAATGGCCGCCGCTATGGCCAGCACTATGATAGCTGTACTGGCGTTTGTGACCGCAATGGCCACAAAGGGTATCGCCACTATCTCCACCATGATGATGATGACGTTCTTGAATTCCTGCATTACCGTGGGACGCCTGCTGATCATGTAAGCCAGCATCAGTATGATACCTACTTTCATGATTTCCGAAGGCTGAAACTCAATTCCCAGGTTCAGCCATCTTCTGGAGTTGTTGTATGAAACTCCCAGAGGCGTGAATATCAGAAGACAGAACAGCAAACTGATCCAATACACCGGAACGGCAAAAAACTTATAGACCTTCATGGGCATGAGTGAGGCGATTATCATGACAGCAATGCCGGCTATATCATACCTGAGCTGTTTTTTCAGGAAATATGCAGCATTCCCGTAATTAATGGATGCGTCATAGGAGCTTACCGAATACAGCATGACAAGCCCGAAACACACCATAAAAACAGTCAGAAAGAAAAGGGTGTAATCGTAAAAGATCACCTTTTTCTTTTTGCGTTTTTTTCTGTTGCCGTCTTTTCTGCCAAATCCAAACATCAAAGTCTCTCTCTTACCATTTCCTTAAACATGTCTCCCCTCTGCTCGTAGGATTTGAACATATCCCACGAAGCACAGGCCGGTGACAACAGCACATTCTCTCCCGGCTTTGCTTCCTCAAAGGCAAGGTCCACCGCTTCTTTAAGATCCTTCACGAAAACATAATCCTTAAATCCGCAGCTGTCGCAGTCGGAAGCTATCTTCTCTTTTGTGGCACCCAGAAGATACAGTTTCTTTACCTTGCCCTCAAAAGCCTTTATCCAGTCCACATAATCGGATCCCTTATCAAAACCTCCACCGATCAGATATGTTGCGCTCTTCATAGCCCTCACGGCCTGTATTGCCGCATCGGGATTTGTACCCTTTGAGTCATCATAGAACTTAACTCCCCCGATCTCCTCCACAAACTCTATCCTGTGGGAAACCGCCTTGAAGTTCTTTAAGGCAGCTATGATGTTCTCACGGCTGACACCGGAGTAATCTGCCATCGCTATGGCCGCCATTGCATTCTCATAATTGTGACGACCTATGATATTGAGGTCATCCACGCATATGATATCCTCTTTTTTGCCTCCTATGCACCTGCATATCATGTCACCGTCCAGGAAATACCCTTCCGCAAGCTTTGTACGGCTGGAAAAGAATATGATATTCTTATCCGTGTCGCTCAAAAGATCGTCACCGAAATCCGCAAGACAGTCATCCTCGTAGTTTAATACCACAGTCTCTGCGTTTTTGGCGATCTTCTTCTTGGCCTTGATATATTCCTCCATCGTGTGATGCCTGTTGAGGTGATCAGGCGTTATGTTCAGTATAGCGCAAACCTTCGGCGCAAATGTATCTGCCGTCTCAAGCTGAAAGGAAGATATTTCGGCCACAACTCTCGTATCATCCGTCATATCATCCAGCATATCCGTATATGGTATACCGATATTTCCGACAACTCTCGTATCGGGATAGGTAGTCTTTAACAGTTCTCCTGTCAGCGCGGTGGTGGTAGTCTTGCCGTTGGTGCCTGTTATGGCACAAACCTTACCCTTTCCGAAAAGATAAGCCAGCTCTATCTCTCCTATCACCTTAACTCCCGCTTCGTAAAGGCTCTTCGCGTCATCGGAATCGAGTGGAACACCCGGTGAGAGCACTCCCGTATCGAAGTTTTCGGCGTATTCTCTGTCAAGTCCGCCTATCTTTATCTCTATACCGTCAGGTGCGGATGCATCCTTTAATTTCCGGCGTATCTCTTCCGGATCAGCGTTTTTATTGCCGTCGTACAGCACCACGTCATAGGCGTTTTTCTTAAGCAGCTTCGATGCCGCGATGCCGCTGATGCCCGTACCTATCACTATAACTCTTCCCAAATCCATGTTTTTACCTCTGTCTTTGTACATGATTCCAACATATAAAATACTCTGTCACGATCAGCTATGAAAACTGTCTTTTAAAGTCCGCATATTCCTATGGCGCACAATGCGGCCGTAATGGATGCAAATACCGTGACTACCTTTGTCTCGCTCCATCCGCCAAGCTCAAAATGGTGGTGTATCGGTGCCATACGGAATATCCTCTTACCTTTGGTGATCTTGAAATATGAAACCTGCAGCATCACAGACAGGATCTCGATCCAGTATACAAAGCCTACCATAAGCACAAATATCGGCGTTCCCGTCATATAGGCCGACGCAGCCACAAATCCGCCAAGCGCCAGAGATCCGGTGTCTCCCATAAAAATCTTTGCAGGATGTGCATTATGCATCAGGAAACCAAACAGCGCACCCATAGTAGCCGCAGCAGTCATGGATGTACCGTAAATCCCGGTTGTCTCTCCCGCCACCACATAGAATGCACATACAGGAAGTGTCACTGTGGACACAAGCCCATCCACTCCGTCGGTGAAATTAACACCGTTTACCGTTCCTATAACAGCCAGAAAGAATATGGGATAACCTAATATACCGAGCTTCAATGTAACATCCACAAAGGGAACATAAACATTGGTTATAAACTGGTCACCATCATGCGTCAGGATGATGTATGCCATGAAAACACCGGTTACCAGTATCTCAAGACCCATTTTCTCTATGGCTACGAGTCCGTCAGACTTATGCTTGACACTCTTAAGGTAATCATCCATAAAGCCTATGAGGCCGAAACAGAGCATGACCACCACTACCGGAGTAACTCCGCGAAGTCCTTCGGTTGCGTGACCGTAAGCCTCCTCAAGACCAAACGCGCTTGTGATGGCCACCATCGTACCTATCAGGATCCCCACGCCTCCCATGGAGGGGGTTCCGTTTTTCTTTTGGTGGCTTGCAAGCTCTTCTCTCTCGGTATTACCGAATTTCAGCTTTTTGAAATAAGGTATCAACGGCTTCAGGATAAGATAAGTTACTATAAACGAGGTCAGCACCGTTGCGGTATAGATCCTGAAATTATCCTGTGATATCATGACTTCCCTCCTCCGGTGTCAATTCCAACTCCATATCCGGCAGACCATCCAGGGATTCTCCATCCGGGTCACCGCCGGTTTCAGCCGATCCTTCCTCACTTGTGTCATCTTCCGAATCCTCTCCGTCATCCGGCGAAACCGGATCCGGCAGCGTTATCTCGGAAGAATCTGTATTGTCCGTTGTCGATGTTCCTGACGTATCGGAAGACGTTGTCCCGGAATCTCCGGTAACAGGCGTGTTCTCCGTCGTCTGTCCGTCATCACCGGTTTCTTCCTCCGATGTATTGTCTTTTATCACTATCCTGTTCTCTTCGCTGTAGTGCTCGGTAGCATTCAGCGCATTATCGGAATACCATGACAATCCGGTCAGGAAGTTGGTAACATCGCTGGTGAGCGATTTCTCATTCAATGCTTCGTCGGGATAAATATTGAGATACGGTAAAGCTTCCTCCAGTATTTCCCTGCACAGGTTCTGCGCATATGTGGAATGGGCTTGATCCTGTGTGTTCGGCCTGTCCACCACCACATATATCATAACCTTCGGATCATCCTGCGGAACATAACCTATAAAAGAAACCAGGTAATTGATACCGTCACGGCCGGCAAGCTGTGCGGTTCCGGTCTTTCCGCCCATCGAATATCCGGCTACCTTGGCGTATTTACCTGTACCTCCCTGCTCCGACACAACTCCGTAAAGATAATCTTTAAGCTTTTCCGATGTATCCTTAGATACCGTCTGTTTGAGCAGAGTGGGCTGAACCTGCCTTACCATCTGTCCATCCTCGTCCAGTATCTTTGACACAATATGAGGCTGATAGTACATTCCACCGTTTATCAGCGAACAGAAAGCGCTTCCCAACTGGATCATGGTGGTGTTGAAGTTCTGCCCGAAGGAGTTGGTCGCAAGGTCGATCTTTGTCATATTGTCCTCTGTGTACACGAGGCTGTCCGTCCTCGACTCGCCGGGCAGATCGATATTGGTCTTTCTGCCAAATCCGAAAACAGACTGATATTTGGTGAAATTCTTTACACCTATGGTATAGGACATCTGCATAAGCGCGTCATTGCAGGAATCCATCAAAGCCTTCTTCACAGTCTCCATGCCATGTCCGTATTTATTGACACATTTGATACGGTATTCGGCTATATCCTCTCCACCGTCGCAGTAATACTCTTCATCGCCGGTCAGCGTTCCGGTGTCAAGCCCGCAAGCCACGGTAAAAGGTTTCGCGGTAGATCCGGGCTCATAAGTGTATCCGATACAGAAATTTGTCCAGATACGGTTAAGGGCATTGTACATCTCGTGATCATCCATCGCCGTGATCTCTTCCTCAGTGTAATAAGCACTGAGATCCCTGGGATTTGTGAGATCAAAGCTGGGATAATCTGCCATCGCCAGGACCTCTCCTGTCTGCGGCGACATCATCAGAACCCCTATGTTCTGTGCCGCCGGGCCCTCATTGTAATTATCCTGAAATGTAGCGAGAAACTCCCGGATCTTATCTTCCACAATGGACTGGAGATTCGCGTCTATGGTGCTGACAACCGTGTATCCGTCCCTTGCTACCCTTGTGTTTTTCTCATAATCGCTGTCAGAATTGAGAAATCCGTAAACTCTTCCGTTTATACCGGTAAGCTCTTTATCGTAGTATTTTTCCAGTCCCTGCAGACCGACACCGTCATTCTGTACCATGCCGATGATCTCACTGGCAAGGCTGCCGTAGGGATAACTTCTGATATAGCTTTTTTCAAACCACAGTCCTTTAACCTGCGAATGCTCGCCGTCATTCATGAGATCTGAAAGCTTTTTCATGCGATCAAAAGGCATCTGTTTGATCAGTACAATATAAGCGCTGTTGGGGTTTTTGCCGATTATTTCCCTGACGTGATCCTCGTCGAGTTCGTCTCCGTAACACTGCATGAGAGCAGCTATGGTGGGCTCAAGATATTTATCATTTGACAGCATTACCCTGCAATCCAGTATCAATGAATAAACATCTGTGGATGTTGCCAGGATAGTGCCTTTGGAATCTGTAATATCACCGCGTCGATAAGCAAGACTTACGGAATCATAGGATTTCTGGGACAGAACCTGCTTTTCGTACTGCTCTCCCGAAACCTCTTCGATATAAAAAACTTTTACCGTTAACGCAACAAAAGCTACCGCAATCACAAAGAAGATCACGGTAAGCTTTTTCTTGTTGTCTCTTGATACCTTGAATATTTTTCGTTTTTTTCTATATTGAACGGATCCCATTATCACTTAATCCCGCCGTACTGGGTCATGTAGTCGGAAGAATCGATACTGTAATACACGATCTGATCTTCGCCGGCATAATTCATGCCCATCTTCAGCGCTTCCTTTTTTACCATCGTGATATCGCCTGCTGTCTCAAGCCTCTTGGCTACCGCGTCATTATTGACCTTTACGGTATCCAGTGAGCTCTCAAGCGATGCAATGCTCCTGAGCCTTGTGGTGATATCCGATTGTAATTTTATATAAAACATCACTGTAATGCAAGTGATAATCAGTGCCAACGACAAAAAAAATACATATTGCGGAGTGACCATCATCATCTGTTCCTGATGGCGTCTCGCAATGGCGTTTCTCCTGCGGCGCTCACGGTTTCTGCGGACTATCTCGGCGTTTTCCTCATAG
>JAEEGL016626381.1_pt1 | contig 21238 bp, 21 predicted proteins | sample 9134231 | NCBI WGS metagenome assembly JAEEGL01 (sample SAMN16246548, study PRJNA631951) | gut metagenome | biome: gut microbiome; feature: rumen; material: fiber-attached | host: Bos | place: Iran: Karaj | collected 2018-10 | reverse complement strand
TCGAGGAATTCATCTACACCCATCCCAAGGTCAGCGACGTCCAGGTGATCGGCGTCCCCGACGAGCAGTACGGGGAAGCCGTGATGGCGGTCGTGATCCTCAAGGAAGGGGAGACGATGTCCGAGCAGGAGATGATGGATTTCGTCCGCTCCCATATGGCGAGGCTGAAGGTGCCGAAGTACGTGGAGTTCGTAGACGACTTCCCGAAAAACGCCGCCGGAAAGATCCTGAAATACAAGATGCGCGAGGATGCGGTCAAGAAACTCGGCCTGCAAAAAGCCGCGGGGATCGAGACGGCATAGGGCTGGACAATCGCTGCGGAACGCGCTATAATAATTTATTATCCCAAAAGACCGGAATCATTAGATCGATTTTGAATACGGAGGATGGAAAGATGCTTACCATTCGCAAGGAACTGACGCAGAACCCCAAGGCAAAACCGGCTGCAGACGCGAAGCTCGGTTTCGGGAAGATCTTCACGGATCACATGTTTTTGATGAACTATACCGAGGGAGAGGGCTGGCATGACGCCCGCATCGTTCCCTACGGTCCGTTTTCACTGGACCCCTCGTCTATGGTCTTCCATTACGGGCAGGAGATGTTCGAGGGCCTGAAGGCCTACCGCGGAAAAGACGGAAGAACGCGGCTGTTCCGCCCCGTCATGAACGCGCGCCGCGCCAACGCCTCCAACCGCCGTCTGTGCATCCCCGAGATCCCGGAGGAAGACTTCGTTCAGGCGATCGCCGAGGTCGTCAAGGTGGATGAGGGGTGGATCCCCACGCAGCCCGGCACCTCGCTGTACATCCGGCCCTTCATCATCGCTACGGATGCGTTCCTGGGCGTCGCGCCCTCCAAGACGTATATTTTCTGCATCATTCTGTCCCCCTCCGGCGCCTACTACGCCAGCGGGCTTGCACCCGTCGGGATCTGGATCGAAGACGAGTATGTCCGCGCGGTGCGCGGCGGCATCGGCTTCGCCAAGACCGGCGGCAACTACGCGGCGAGCCTCGCCGCACAGGTCAAAGCGCATGACGACGGGTACTCTCAGGTGCTCTGGCTGGACGGCGTGGAGAGAAAGTACATCGAAGAAGTCGGCGCGATGAATATTTTCTTCAAGATCAGCGGAAGAATCGTCACGCCCATGCTCAACGGCAGTATTCTCCCGGGCATCACCCGCGATTCCGTGATCAATCTCTGCAAAAGTTGGGGCATGACCGTGGAGGAGAGAAAAGTGTCCGTCGATGAGCTGATCGAAGCGCAGAAGACGGGCGCCTTGGAAGAAGTGTTCGGCTCCGGAACGGCCGCAGTCATCTCCCCGGTGGGAAAACTGCGCTATATCGATGACGTCATGATCATCGGCGACGGGTCCATCGGTCCGGTCAGCCAGAAGTTGTACGACACCGTCACCGGTATCCAGAACGGCACCGCGGAAGATCCCTTTGGCTGGGCGATGGTGATCGACTGAGCCGATGAACTGCCGCCGGATCAGTCTGTTCGCCGGGCATTACGGAAGCGGGAAGAGCAACGTTGCCGTCAACTACGCCATTGCGCTCGTCGGCGAAGGCCGCCGCGTCCGCCTGGCGGACCTGGATATCGTCAATCCGTATTTCCGTTCCAAAGATTGTGAAGACCTGCTCCGCGCGCACGGCGTCACGGTGATCTCTTCGCCATACGCCAACTCCAACGTGGATATGCCCGCGATCCCGGCGGAGGCCTATGCGATGACGGAGGACAAAAGCGCCTTTTTCGTCGCGGACGTGGGAGGCGACGACCAGGGTGCGCGTGCCTTGGGCCGCTTTGCGGATGCGATCCGGGCCGAGAACGATTACGAGATGTTTCTGGTCGTCAACTGCTTCCGCCCCTCCACGCGGCTGCCGGAGCAGGTGGAGCAGATGCGCAGGGAGATCGAGACCGCCGCGCATCTGCCGTTCACCGCGATCATGAACAACTCCAATCTCGGGGTGGAAACGACCGCGGAAACGGTGCTTTCTTCGATCCCCTGGGCGAAACGCTGCAGCGAACTCTGCGGCCTTCCTCTGAAAGGAACGTCCGTATGGGACAAACTGTATCCGGAGCTTTCCGGCCGGGTCGACCGGTTGCTCCCGATGCGGCTTTCCAATCTGCAAAGCTGGTAACAATCATCTACTTACCTTGAAAGGGAGAAAACGATATGGCAAAGGTGACCTTTAATACCGAACGCTGCAAGGGCTGCGGCCTCTGCGTCGGCGCATGCCCGAAGGGCATCGTGGCGTTGTCGGACCGCATCAATCCGAAGGGGTATCATCCCGCAGAGGTAAAGGACATGGAAGCGTGCATCGGCTGTGCGTCCTGTGCCAGAATGTGCCCGGACTGCGTGATCCGGGTCGAACGGTAGGAGGAGAGAACGATGAGCAATAAAGTCCTGATGAAAGGGAACGAAGCCTTGGCAGAGGCCGCCATCATGGCGGGCTGCCGTCATTATTTCGGCTACCCCATCACTCCGCAGACGGAGGTCGCGGAGTATATGGCCAAAAAGATGCCAAAGATCGGCGGCGTCTTTCTGCAGGCGGAGAGCGAGATCGCGGCGATCAACATGGTGATCGGCGCCGCAGCCGCCGGAAAACGCGCCATGACCTCCAGCTCCAGCCCCGGGATTTCCCTGAAGAGCGAAGGAATGTCCTATATGGCCGGCTGCGACCTGCCCGCGCTCATCGTCAACGTTCAGCGCGGCGGCCCCGGCCTCGGCGGCATTCAGCCCGCTCAGTCAGACTATTTTCACGCGACCCGGGGCGCCGGTCACGGCGACTTCCATATGCTTGTGCTCGCCCCCGCCTCTGTGCAGGAAATGATCGATCTGACCGCGAAGGCGTTCGACCTGGCGGACACCTATCGGATGCCTGCCATGCTTCTGGCGGACGGCACTATCGGCCAGATGATGGAGCCCGTCGTGATGGACCACATCGAACCGAAGACAGTTGAAAAACCGTGGGCGCTCACCGGATATGACGGAAGCCGCCCGCGGAACATCGTGAATTCCCTTTTCATTCAGCCGGAGGATCTGGAAAAACTCGTGGTGGAGCGCTATGAGCGTTACGCCGTCATCGAAGAAAAAGAGCCCCTCTGCGAGGAGTATCTCACGGAGGACGCGGATATCGTCATCGTCGCGTTCGGCGTGGCCGCCCGCGTGAGCAAAAACGCGATCAAGGCCGCCCGCGCGAAAGGGATCCGGGTCGGCCTGATCCGGCCGATCACGCTGTGGCCGTTCCCCAAAAAGGCGCTCGCCGCCGCGGCGGACCGGGCGAAAGCGTTCATCTCCGTGGAACTGTCCATGGGTCAGATGATCGAAGACGTTGAACTTGCGATCCGCTGCCGCCGTCCGGTCCTGCTGTGCAGCCGCACCGGCGGCATGATCCCCACGCCCGCGGAGGTCCTTGAACGGATCGACGAAGCGGCGAAGCTCGGCTGATGCAGAAAGGAAGATGAAACGATGGTTGTTTTTGAAAAGCCCAAGGCGCTGACGGATGCGCCGCTGCACTACTGTCCCGGCTGCAATCACGGGATCATCCACCGTCTGGTGGCGGAGGTCATCGACGAACTCGGCATTCAATCCCGGTCGATCGGCGTCGCTTCCGTCGGCTGTTCCGTGTTCTCGTACAACTATTTCGACGTCGATATGGTCCAGGCGGCGCACGGCCGCGCGCCGGCCGTCGCCACCGGCGTAAAACGTGCCGATCCCTCCAAGATCGTCTTCACCTATCAGGGAGACGGCGATCTGGCCGCGATCGGAACGGCGGAAACGGTCCACTCGGCGGCCCGCGGCGAGAACATCACCATCATCTTTGTCAATAACGCGATCTACGGCATGACCGGCGGGCAAATGGCGCCCACGACCCTGCCCGGTCAGGTCACGCAGACCTCTCCCTACGGACGCGACGTGCATACGGTCGGATATCCGGTCCGCGTCTGCGAGCTGCTCTCCAACGTGGATGGGGCGGCCTATCTGGAACGCGTCGCCGTAAACAACGTCAAAAACGTCATGGCGGCGAAAAAAGCGATCCGGCACGCCTTCCAGAATCAGATCGACGGCAAGGGCTTTTCCCTCGTGGAGGTGCTCTCCGCCTGCCCGACCTACTGGAGCCTGACGCCGGAAAAAGCCTTGGAGCGCGTGGAGAATGAAATGATCCCGTACTATCCTCTGGGCGTATACAAAGACAAATATGCGGAGGAAGGAGCGAAATAAGATGATCAAGGCCAGTCAGCTGCTCATTGCCGGCTTCGGCGGGCAGGGCGTTCAGTTCTGCGGAAAGTTTCTTGCGCACGTTGGCATCAAGGAAGGCCGCGAGGTCAGCTATCTTTCCTCCTACGGCCCGGAGGTTCGCGGCGGCACCTCTAACTGCAGCGTCATCATCAGCGACGAGCCGGTCGGGTCGCCCATCGTCACGGATCCGGAGATCCTGGTGGCCCTCAACCTTCCCTCGCTGGACAAATTCGAGCCCCGCGTGGTAGAGGGCGGCGCGATCTTCGTGGACAGCTCGCTGATCGAGCGCAAGGTGGAAAGAACGGACACGGACGCGTTTTATCTGCCTGCCACGCAGATGGCGTCCGATGCGGACCTCACCGGGTTCGCCAACATGATCATGCTCGGCTATCTGGTCCGGAAGAGCGGCGTCGTCTCCTATCAAACCGTGATCGACACGGTGACGGAGATGGTCGCGGGGAAAAAGCCGGGCCTGCTGGAGAAAAACCTGAAGGCGCTGGATCTCGGCCACGCCTTTCGTGACTGAAAACAGAGGAGAATGACCCAATGAACGAACAATTCAGGGACATCGGCGCCCGCCTGAGCGATCTGCGCGAGATCAACGAGATCAGCGTGGAAAAAATGGCGGCCCAGCTCGGGATCTCCGTCGACGAATACCGCGATTACGAAGCGGGCAAAAACGATTTTGCGATCAGTTTCCTCTGCAACGCGGCGAAGATCCTCGACGTGGACGTGTTCGACATCATGGGCGGCGACACCCCGAAGCTGTCGACCTGCACCGTGGTCAAACGCGGCCACGGGTTCCAGGTCAACCGCAGTCACGATTACGATTACCGTCATCTGGCATACACCTTCCGCAACAAAAAAGCGGAGCCGTTCCTCGTGACGGTGGTGCAGGGCGGCGTGCCGACGCTTCATGCCCACGACGGGCAGGAATTCAACTACGTTCTCTCTGGTCATATGAAGTTCTACATCGGCTCGGTGTCCTATGAGTTGGATCCGGGCGACAGCATCTATTTTGATTCCTCGATCCCGCACTGCATGCAGCTGCGGACGGAAAATATCGGGACAGAACCGCATCCGGGAGAAGAAGCGGATACGCCGGCCCAATTCATTGCGGTGGTACTGAAATAAATGGCTATTTACGAGAAATACCTGGGCTGCAGCCGCGACGACTTCATCTCCATGTCCGACGCGCAGCAAAACTTTCATCTCCGTTGGCCGGAGACGTTCAACTTTGCCTATGACGTGCTGGACGTGCTCGGAGTGGAAAAGCCGGACAAGCAGGCGCTGGTTTGGGTATCGAAAGATTTTGAGGAACGCCGGTTCACGTTCCGCGACATAATGCTTCTGTCCAATAAATGCGCCAACTTTCTCTCTTCTCAAGGGTTGAAGAAAGGCGATTTCGTTCTGCTGGTCATGAAGCGCTCGTGGACCTTCTGGCCCACGCTGATGGCGCTGCACAAGATCGGCGCCGTCGGCGTGCCTGCATCCAATATGCTCACGGCGAAGGACTATGTGTACCGCTGCAACGCCGGAAGCCTGAAGGCGGTCGTGATCACCGGCGACGACGACTGCACCGAGCATTTCGATGAAGGCGCCGACAAGTGCGGCACCGTGACACTGAAATTCGTCACCGGCCACAAGGATCCTCCGGGCGGCGGATGGATCGATCTGGAGAAGGGGATCGAGGAGGCGTCGGACGTCTGGACCCGTCCGACCGGAGAGACCGCGACCCGGGCGGACGACATCATGATGATGTGTTTCTCCTCCGGAACGACCGGTTATCCTAAAATGATCGCCCATGACTTCACGTATCCGCTCGGCCATATCCTGACCGGCGTGCTTTGGCATCGCGTGGTGGACGGCGGTCTTCATTTCACCGTTTCCGACACCGGATGGCAGAAGGCGTTCTGGGGAAAACTCTACGGCCAGTGGTTCGGCGAATGCGCCGTCATGGCATATGATTTCGATCGCTTTGACGCAGACAACATCCTGCACATCATCGAGAAGTACCGCGTGACGACGTTCTGCGTGCCGCCGACCATGTACCGCCTGATCCTCCAGAAGGATATCGCCCGCTACGATCTGTCTTCTTTGACGCATTGCTGCACCGCCGGCGAGGCGCTGAACCCCGAGATCTTCAACAAGTGGAAGGAGATCACAGGGCTGGAGATTTACGAGGGATTCGGGCAGAGCGAGACCACGTGCATGCTCTGCACGCTATATCCTTGGATGAAACCGGTCCCCGGCTCCATGGGGCTTCCGTCCCCCGGGTGGGACGTGCGCATTCTGGACGAAGAAGGGAACGAGTGCGACCCCGGCGTTACGGGTGAGATCTGCGTGCGAACGATCAATCGCGAGTGCCGTCCCAGAGGCCTGCTCACCTGCTACTATCTGAACGAAGAGGAAACCGAAAAATCCTGGCATGACGGCTTCTATCATACCGGCGACACCGCGTACCGCGACGAGCGCGGGATGTTCCGCTACGTGGGCCGCAACGACGACGTCATCAAATCCTCCGGTTACCGCATCGGACCTTTCGAAGTGGAAAGCGTTCTGCTGGAGCACCCGGCGGTCCTGGAGGTGGCGGTCACAGGTGTGCCCGACGCCATCCGCGGTTTCTGCGTAAAGGCGACGATCGTTCTGCAGAAGGGCTTCGCTCCCTCCGAAGAGTTGATCAAAGAGCTGCAGAATTATGTCAAGCATAACACGGCGCCCTATAAGTATCCCCGTGTGGTGGAGTTCGTCGACGAACTGCCGAAGACCTTCAGCGGAAAGATCCGCCGTGTGGCGATCCGTGAGAGAGATATCGAAAAAGCCGCACAAAAACAGTAGAATTCAAAAAAAGACCCCCGGCGGGCATGTCGCCTGCCGGGGGCCTTTTTTGTTGGTTCAAAGACAGATGGGAAGCGGATGTTCCTTAGCGCCGTCCTGCCATGCGACGATGTGTTTCGCCTTCGCCACCGAAGGGTAGGAGAGCGTCTCCGCGATGCGGAACGGGCCGGTGCCCGGCTCGCGGTGCGCGCCCCAGTTTTCCCAGACCCACTGCGGAGTGGGGAAGAGGCAGATCTTCGCATTCGCAAGTGCATAGACGTTTTCGCCGACGCCGCACTGTCCGTGGTGCGCCATCTGCACCACGTCGCATTTCAGCTTGTCGCCGTATGCGGCCGCGAGCATATCGCCGCCCTCTTTTCCGAGATCCCCGAGGAAGAGAAGCTTCTGTCCCGGGACCGTCATCATGAAAACGACGGAATGGTTGTTGACACAGTTGACGAGAATGTTTTCATTCGGCACCGAAAGAAATTCGATCTCCACCTCGTCAATGACGAGCGTATCGCCGACGCATACCTTCGGATAGTGGTCGTAGGCGGTTGGGTCGCACATAAACTCGTTGAAAGCGGCGCGAAAATCCCGCATATCGTAGAGATCTTTTGCGACAAAGTGGCGTTCGGCATATTCAAAGGACGGGAAATGGAAATAGAATCTCCGAACACCGAAAAACTGGTTGTTTCCTTCCTTCATACAGCGGACCATACGAATAAATTCACAAAAATGGTCGCTGTGCGGATGCGTGAAGATCCACGCCTCGATCATGGGACGGTGCTTGCCGGAAATGCGGCGCAGCTCGTCGAACAGATAGCCCTCCATTTTGCAGTCATAGGCGTCGTCCAGACCGCCGTCGATGACAAGCAGTTTTCCGCTGTCCGTCTTGACGACGTAGCCCATGCCGAGCATATGCGGGTGAGGCATCAGTTGAGTAATCGTCATAGGGAACTCCTTATTTTGTGTTGATCAGAACAACGGTGATGCCGTTGTTGGAGCGCTGCAGATCCCGATCCTTGGAAAGAAACGCATATTTCTGCAGCGCTTTTTGCGTGCGGGCGTCGAAAATATCGAATTTTTCACCCTCGATGAACTCTTCAACGAGCCCCGACTTTTTGCAGATCGAAAGATACTTCCGCACCTCGACGCGGATGCGGCCGCCGGCGCCGGAAGAGCCGTACCCGTGAATCAGTTTCAGCACGGGCACATTTCGGCGCTTCGCCGCATTCAGTTCATAGGTGAGACGGCGGATCGCCTGGCCGACAAAGGGCCGCCCGTCTTCCAGGTTGATGACCTGCGTTTCCATGGCACCATCCTTTTTGAGCCGGTAAAGCGGCGGATAAGTTTCTGCGCGGACCGGGAAATCCGATCCGCGCAGAAGATGATCCGTTTATACGCCGGAGTATGCGGCAAAACCGCCGTCGACGGGAAGGACCACACCGTTGATAAAGCTTGCGCAGCCTTCGTCGATGAGGAACAGCAGTGCGCCGATCAACTCATCCGGGTCGCCGAACCGGTCCATCGGGGTCTGCGAAAGGATCTTCTTGGAACGATCGGTGTAAGATCCGTCCGGATTGATCAGCAGGTCGTGGTTCTGTGCGGTGATGAAGAAGCCGGGCGCGATCGCGTTGACGCGGATCCCGACCTTGGAGAAGTGCACGGCCAGCCACTGAGTAAAGTTGGAAACGGCGGCCTTCGCGCCGCTGTATGCGGGGATCCGGGTCAGCGGGCAGAAAGCGTTCATGCTGGAAATGTTGATGATGCAGGCGCCCTTCTTTCCGGCCATGGAAGGAGCGAACACCTGAGTGGGCAGAAGCGTGCCGATAAAGTTCAGCTCGAAAACGAATTTCACTCCGTCGGGGTCTAGATCAAAGAAGGTCTTGATCCCTTCCGCGGCTTTTTCCAGGTCTTCCGGATACAGGTAGTCCTTGGAGGTCGTCCCCTTGGGGTTGTTTCCGCCCGCGCCGTTGAGCAGAATGTCGCAGGTGCCGAGCTTTTGTTCGACTTCGGCCCGAGCGGCTTCCAGCGATTCCTTGGACAGCACGTTGCAGGCGACGCCGATGGCGACGCCGCCCTCGGCGCAGATATCCGCGGCCACTTTATCCGCCGCTTCCTTGCGGAGATCCATCACGGCGACTTTCGCGCCGTTGGCGGCCAGTGCGCGGGCAAAGGCGGAGCAGAGAACGCCGCCGCCGCCGGTGACGACGCAGACCTTGTCTTTCAGGTCGATAGAAATGGGTGTTTTCATTCGAGATCCCTTCTTATTTCGTATGTTTGGTCAGCTTCTGACTTTCTTGCGGATGGCTTTCAGCCGCTTCATCACGTCGTTCGCACCGCGGCCGAAATAATCGTGCAGCTGAACGTATTCCGCATACAACTCGTCATAGGCGGCCGCGTTGTCCGCATTCGGCTTGTAGACGACGTCTTTGACCTTGGCCATGTGTTCGGCCGCTTCGGTGATGCTGTCATAGCCGCCGCCGGCCTTTCCGGCCGCGAGCGCGCCGAACATGGCGGAGCCGAGCGCGCACGCCTGAGGGCTTCCGGAGATGCCGATCTCCCGGTTACAGACGTCCGCGTAGATCTGCATCATGAACTCGTCCTTTTCGGCGATGCCGCCGGCCGCGATGATGCGCTCGATGCGCACGCCGCCCTGCTCGAAGTTTTCAATGATCTTCCGCGTGCCGAAAGCGGTCGCCTCGATGAGCGCGCGGTAGATCTCTTCGGGCTTGGTGGTAAGCGTCATGCCGAGGATCATCCCGGTCAGGTCCACGTCCACAAGCACGGAGCGGTTGCCGTTCCACCAGTCCAGCGCAATGAGGCCGGACTCGCCCACGGCAAGCTTTTTCGCCCGCTCGCGGAGATACTTGTGAATGTTGATCCCTTCGGCTTTGGCCGCTTCGGCATAGGCGGCGGGCACGCAGTTCTTGACGAACCAGTCAAAGTGGTCACCCACGCAGGACTGGCCGGCCTCGAATCCCATGTAACCGCCGATGATGCCGTCCTCCACGACGCCGCAGATGCCGGGAATGATCACTTCTTTATCGCCCAGCAGCATATGGCAGGAAGAGGTGCCCATGATGATCAGCATGGTGCCCGGGGTGGTGATGCCGGCGGCGGGAACCGCCACGTGGGCGTCCACCGTCGCCACGCCGACCGCTGTGCCGGCGCGCAGGCCGGAGAGCGCTGCGCCGGATTCGGAGATTTCGCCGGCGCGGTCGCCGACCGCGAGAATGGGGCCGGAGAGTTTTTCTTCCACTACGTGTTCAAGCCGCGGGTCGAGCGCACGGCAGAAATCCGAGGTGGGGAAGCCGTCCTTCTTGCTCCAGATCGCTTTGTAACCGGTGGCGCACGCGTTGCGGACCAGCCTTCCGGTGAGCTGCATGGTCAGCCAGTCGCCCGCCTCGACGAAATGGGCGGCTTTGGCGTACACCTCGGGCGCCTCATCCAGCGTCTGCCAGATCTTGGGCAGCATCCATTCGGAGGAGACCTTTCCGCCGTAGCGGGCAAGCCATTTTTCTCCGCGTTCTTCCGCAAGTCGGTTGATGCGCTCCGCCTTATCCTGCGCGGCGTGATGCTTCCAGAGTTTTACGTACGCGTTGGGGTTGTGCGCAAACTCCGGGAGGAAGCAAAGCGGGGTGCCGTCCGCCAGAATGGGCAGAACGGTACATGCGGTAAAATCGATCGAAACGCCCACCACGTCCGCGGCGGACACGCCGGCGTCCTTCAGCACCTCGGGAACGACGCGGGAGACGACCTCCAGATAGTCCTTCGGATGCTGGAGCGCCCAGTCCGGAGCCAGACGGGTGACCCCGTCGGGCAGATATTCGTCCATGACCGCGTGCGGATACTCCATCACGGCGGTGGAGAGCTCCCTGCCGGTGGACACGTCTACCAGCAGGGCACGGCCGCTCAAAGTCCCGAAATCGAGACCGATACTGTATTTGGCCATGTAGAGGCTCCTTTTTGTTTTTACTTGTTGTAGAGAGGACCGAAGTTCGCGCAGGCGCGATAGTCGGCGGCCTCGAGATCCTTCGTGCCGAAAGCGGACCAGCTGGAGGGCCGGAAGATCTTCTCATCGGGCACGTTGTGCATGCACACGGGGATGCGCAGCATGGAAGCCAGCGTGATGACGTCGGCGCCCACGTGGCCGTAGCAGAACGCGCCGTGGTTGGCGCCCCAGTTGGCCATGACGCTGTAAACGTCCTTGAAGGTGTCCGTGCCGGTCAGGCGGGGGGCAAACCAGGTGCACGGCCAGGTCGGATCGGTGCGGTCCAGCAGCGTGTGATGGACCTTGTCCGGCAGATCGACGGTCCAGCCTTCCGCAAGCTGGAGGACCGGGCCGAGGCCCTTGATGTTGTTTACGCGGATCATGGTCACAGGCATGCCGCCCTTGGAGGTGAACGTGGAGGAGTATCCGCCGCCGCGGAAATAGCCGAGGCTCGCGGGGCTCCAGCAGGTGGCCTTCAGGCACTTGTCGGCATCCTTCTCGGTGATTTCCCAGAAGGGCTTCATACCGGGCTTTCCGTTGACGGTCATCTCGCCGGTGCCGTCGAGCGCGGCGGCGCCGGAGTTGATGAGGTGGATGATGCCGTTCTTCGCATCGCCCTGCAGGGTATAGCCGGTCACGCGCTTGACCGCGTCGGGGCTCCAGTAGGTGCGCACGTCGGCGAACACGGAGGGCGCGTTGGTCAGCAGATAGCCGAACAGCATGGCAATGCCGTTGTAACTGTCGTTCTCGGTGGCGACCAGATAGGGAGCGCGGACGCCGTTCCAGTCAAACGAAGAGTTCAGCATCGCTTCCATGAAGTCGCCGTTGGGCATATAGTCGGTCCACTGCCGCTGGCCCTGGAAGCCGGCGAGGATCGCGTTGTGGCCGTTGGATTCCTCCACGTAGCCCATCTTGGCCAGACGCGGGTTGCCTTCCATGAGGTCGCGGCCGATCATGACCATCTTCACGCACATTTCCCACTCTTTGTCCTTCTGCTTGCGGGTGTGCTGCAGATCGGCGGAGTTGGTGTCCTTGCCCTCGGGGCAATGCTCCTTGACCCAGGCCAGCGCCTTCTTATATTCCGCCTTGTCGTAGATGCCCTGCTGCATGCGGCGGTCGAACTCACACATGTCGATGTACTCGGTGCGCATGCCGAGATAGTCGTACAGGAAGTTGTCGTTGACGATGGAGCCCGCGATGCCCATCGCGACGCCGCCCATAGACAGATAGCTCTTGCCCTTCATGATCGCGACCGCCAGGCCGGCTCTCGTGAAGGAGAGGATCTTCTCGGAGACGTCCGCCGGAATGGTGTTGTCGGTGACGTCCTGCACGTCGTGACCGTAGATGGAGAAGGCGGGAAGCCCTCTGTGGTTATGTCCGGCGAGCGCGCAGGCGAGGTAGACCGCGCCGGGACGCTCCGTTCCGTTGAAACCGAAGATCGCCTTGGGGCGGGTCGGATGAAGATCCAGCGTCTCCGTGCCGTAGCACCAGCAGGGGGTGACGGAGATCGTCAGACCGACGTTCTCTTTGTCAAATTTGGCGTCGCAGAGCGCGGCTTCGGCCACGCCGCCGATGTTCTTGTCGGCAATGACGCACTGGACCGGAGAGCCGTCGGGATAGCGCAGATTGGCGGAGATCAGATCGGCAACGGCACGCGCCATGTTGCTGGTCTTTTCTTCCAGACTTTCGCGGATGCCCTTGCGGCGCCCGTCGATAATGGGACGGATGCCGACCTTGGGGAAGGAACCGATGAGATTCTTCATAATGATACCTCCAGAAATAATTTTACGGAATGCAAAAAGAGCAATTATGCTGATATTATTATATATCAACAGCATGACCCGGTCAATGGATTTTCCGGTTATTTTTTACAAAAAAGCGAGTCCTGCCCCGGAGCGGGGCAGGACTGTGAATGAGGTTTCGGATGGGAAAGACGATTCAGATGATCTCAAGGGCGTCCCGATCGGGGAAGGGGGGAGCCGATGTCGCCGGCCGATCCTGATACCAGAACGCGACGGACGAAATATCGTCCTGCAGAGGCAGATACCGTCCGCCGTAGCGCCAGCCGAGCGCCTGGATGGTGACGCGCAGACTTTTCTCAAAGCGAATGGGATCGGTCACGTGCCAGCGGTACATTCCGAAACGGGTCTGCGAGGCGTACAGCCCGTCCGGCCGGATCACCTGACAGAGCCCGGCGTACGGGGTCGTATAGATCTCGTATTGGTGATTCGCCTGGTTCTCAAAATTATATGCGCCGCAGAAATAGTCTTCCGTGCCGGTGCCGCAGATGGTGGGGAACTCCCCGTCGCCGTCCATATAGAACTTCATTTCGCCCTCGCCCCACCAGCCGCAGTTGTTGGAGCCCCAGGCGATGTAGGTTCCGACGTACTGACCGCGGCCCTCCGCGCCGTCCAGAACGGTGTGGACCGTTTTGTAGGGCAGCGGGTTATCGCGGTGGAAACGGGCGTGGAAATATCCGGCGTCCTCCGGTACGTCCCGCAGTTCATAGTTGATCTGATAGAAGAAGACCTCGTCCTTGTCGCTCTGGTTTTCGATCGTGATCCGGCAATGCTTCCGGAAGGGCATCTGCCAATAGCAGCAGAATGCGCGGCCGGGGTTTACGCACACCGCCAGAGAGGAAACGTGCGCATACACGTTCCATCCGTTGCAGAAAAAGTCGCCGAGAGGGCATTCAACGGAAGGAACGTCGCTGCCTTCCCAGTAGATCCGCAGGATCCATCTGCGGAAAGCGCCGGTGGGAGTGCACCAGATCTGGGTGATGCAGCCGGGGCCGTCGATCTCTGCAAGCGTATAGACCGAGCGGGAGGGGACGGCGGTGCAGGGGTTCACCTTCCATCCGAGACCGAGATCGCGCGCGGCGTTGGCGGAATAGCCCTTTTCAAGCGGACAGGCGCCGCCGGCGCCGGGAGCTCCGGTGGGGTTTTCGGAAGAAATGGAGCGGGTCTTTGCGTCGGTAATGCGGGAGAGATTTCCCAAATCGTTGACAAACTGCATAAGCGCGCCTCTTTTCGTAAAGGATCGGGATCGTATCTATTATACGTGCACCCGGATCGTTGGTCAAGAGGCAGTCCCGATCAGAACAGAAACGCCTGCTCCAGTTTTTGAAGCGCCTTTTTTTCAATGCGGGAGATATAGGAGCGGGACAGCCCGGTCCGCCGGGCGATCTCCCGCTGCGTGCAGGGCTTCCGGCCGCCGAGCCCGTAGCGCTCAACGATCACGTGGCGCTCCCGGGGATCCAGAACGGTCTGCACTAACCGGTGAAGCCGGAGGAAGGACATTTTTTCCTCCACCCGATCGATCATTTCCTCACCGTCCTGACCGATGGCGTCCGCGAGGTCGAGCTCGCTTCCGTCCCCGTCGGTTTCGAGCGGCGTGTCCAGCGACACCTCACAGGCGTGCTTTTTCAGCGAACGGAAATACATAAAAATCTCATTTTCGACACACCGGGCCGCATAAGTTGCGAACCGTGTGCTTTTTTCAGGCCGGAAAGTGTCGGCGGCTTTGATCAGCCCCAGCGTGCCGATGGAGACCAGATCATCGTGACTGTCCTCAGAAAAGTAATACTTTTTGATGATGTGCGAAACGAGTCGGAGATTGTGTTCGACCAGTTTGTTCCGGGCGGCGAGATCGCCCTCGGCGACCGCGCGGAGACACGCTTCCTCTTCCTCCGGTGAAAGCGGTTTCGGAAAACCGGAGGAGGTCACGCGAAGCGAAAGAAACAGGGTGCTGAGAACGGCGCCGATCAGTGTGAGCATAGCTGGACCCTCCCGTTGGCAGAAGATATTTCATTCTATGCGGACGGACGGGCTTCGTTTCAAAAAAGACGGGCAAAGCGCTTGAATAAAGCGATGTTCCGCGAGTCGGTCACTTTACAACTGTATTAGAATCTGATATACTATTTTGATAGACTAATAATGCATCGGAGAGAGAATATGATCACAGAAATCGATCCCAAAATGGCGGAATCCGGGTGGAAAAAGATCGAATGGGTGCGCCTTTGCATGCCGGTGCTTGCATCGCTGGAACGGCGCTTCGAGCAGGAGCAGCCGCTTTCCGGGCTGCGGGTATCCGTATCCGTCCATCTGGAGGCGAAAACGGCGAATCTCTGCCTGGTGCTTCGTTCCGCGGGCGCCGACGTGGCCGTTACCGGCTGTAATCCGCTTTCCACACAGGACGACGTCGCCATGGCGCTGGCGGCCCGCGGTTTTCGGGTCGCAGCGAAGCACGGGGCCACTATGGAGGAATATCGTCGGGATCTTTGCGAAACGCTGTCCTTCCGGCCGCACGTCATCATTGACGACGGCGGCGACTTTACCGCGATCCTGCACGGCGAGCATCCCGAATACGGCGAATGCCTCATCGGCGGCTGCGAGGAGACCACGACGGGGATCCGGAGACTTCGGGCGCGGGAAAAGGCGGGAAAACTGAACTTCCCGATGTTCGCCGTCAACAACGCGAACGCGAAGCATCTCTTTGACAACCGTTACGGAACCGGACAGTCGGTCTGGGACGCCGTCATGCACACCACCAATATGGTGGTCGCGGGGAAGAACGTCGTGGTCGCCGGCTACGGTTTTTGCGGAAAAGGAATCGCCATGCGCGCCAAAGGGATGGGCGCCCGCGTGATCGTGACCGAGGTGGACCCGTTCTGTGCGCTCGAGGCGAATATGGACGGGTTCGCGGTGATGAAAATGGACGCCGCCGCCCCGATCGGCGATATATTCGTTTCGGCCACCGGCTGTAAGGACGTGCTGGTCGGCCGCCATTTTGACAAAATGAAAGACGGCGCGCTGATCTGCAATGCCGGGCATTTCGACGTGGAGGCGAACAAAAACGATCTCGCGGAAAACGCGATCGAGATCGTGGAAAGAAAACCGGGCATTCAAGCGTATATACAGAAGGACGGGCGTTCTCTGAATCTGCTGGCGGAGGGGAGACTCGTGAACCTCGCGGCCGGAAACGGCCATCCCGCGGAGATCATGGACATGAGCTTCGGACTTCAGGCGCTCTGCGTGGAACGCATGGCCCGGGAGGGAAAACAACTCGAAAAACGTCTCTATGACGTCCCGCCGGAGATCGACCGTACGGTCGCATTCCTGAAAGCGGACGCGGAGAAGATCGGCATCGATACGCTTACGCCGGAGCAGGAGGCCTACCTTGACGGATACGAGGGATAGGAAAAAGCGGAACGGATGGATCGCCTTTGCCGCGATCTTGATTCTGATCGCTCTTCTTGCGCTCGCCGCCTTGGATCAGCGGATAGGAACGACGGAGTATACGGTTTCGTTCCCGACGCTGCCCGCCGGGTGGGACGGCGTGCGGATCGCCCTTGTTGCCGACACGCACGGAAACGGAATGACCGACGGGGAAACGGAGCTTCTGCAGGCGCTGCGGAACGCATGCCCGGACTACATTTTCTGCCTCGGCGACATGCTCAACGAGAACGAGCCGGACTTTGACGGATTCCTTTCCGCCATGAAAGCGTTTGCGGGCATCGCACCCACCTATATGGTCAGCGGGAACCACGACCGGTGGACCGAGTGGGAAGGGAGTTATTTCGCCTACTATCGGAAATTCACGAACCTTTGCAGTCAGGCGGGCGTGGTCATGCTGGAGGACACGTCGGTCCTTCTGCGGCGCGGAGAGGATGAAATGCGTCTGATCGGTTTTGCCGATCCGGAGTTCTGGTCTTCCGGCGAAGAGGGAAGCATGTCGAAAACGGTCGAATCGCTGCCGGGCTCGGACGGCTTTGACATCCTGCTCTTCCACCGCGCGAACCTCTTTCCGCAACTCGCGGGGCAGGGCTACGAACTGGTGTGCTCGGGTCATCTGCACGGCGGCGTCGTGCGCATTCCGTTCGTCGGCCCCCTGATGCGTCGCCTTCGAGTGGGGGAGATGACCTATGCAGGCGGCGTATATGAACTTTCGGGCACGGTGCTCGTTTCCAGCAGAGGGCTTGGCAACAACACGGCGGTGCCCCGTGTTTTCAACCGGCCGGAACTTGTGATCATGACGTTGAAACGGGAAGGGGAAAGACCATGAGATGTGACGGACGTGCGCCCGGGCAGATGCGCCGTGTGCGGATCATCCCGCATTACACCAAATACGCGGAGGGAAGCGTGCTCATCGAAATGGGAGACACGCACGTGCTCTGCAACGCTACGGCGGAGAAAAAGGTTCCGGATTTTCTGTTGGATTCCGGAAAAGGATGGGTGACGGCGGAGTACGCCATGCTTCCGCGCGCCACGGGAACGAGAAACCGCAGGGATATTTCAAACCTGAAGCTTGCATCGCGATCCGCGGAGATCCAGCGGCTGGTGGGCCGCTCGCTTCGCAGCATCACCGACCTCACCGCACTGGACGGCTACACGATCACTGTCGACTGCGACGTCATCCAGGCGGACGGGGGCACGCGCTGCGCCGCCGTCACGGGAGGGTACGTCGCGCTCTGGATCGCGTGCCGGAAACTGCTTTCGGAAGGAATGATCTCCCGCATGCCTTTAACTGCGCAGGTGGCGGCGGTCAGCTGCGGCGTCGTGGATGACGAAGTCTTGCTGGATCTTTGCTATCGGGAGGACAGCCGCGCCGCGGTGGATGCGAACGTCGTCTGCAGTTCGCTCGGAGGCATCGTCGAACTGCAGGGGACCGGAGAGAAACGGCCCTATACGAAAGAGGAACTCAAGTCGATCCTCCGCCTTGCGGAGCGGGGGCTGAAAAGACTTTTTGCCGCGCAGAAGCGCATCACGGATCGGGAGTGCGAGCGATGCGAATGATCCTGGCAAGCAATAACGCGCATAAAGCGAAAGAGCTTTCGGCGATCCTTTCGGAACTCGGCGTCGAAACGATGACGATGCGCGAAGCCGGTTTTACCTCCGACCCGGAGGAGACGGGAAGCACCTTTGCCGAAAACGCGGAGATCAAGGCGCGGGCGCTGTTTGAACTCTGCGGAGAAGCGGTGATCGCGGACGATTCGGGTCTGTCGGTGGATGCGCTTGGCGGCGCGCCGGGCGTCCGTTCCGCTCGCTTCGCCGGGCTGGAACAGAACGATGCGGCGAACAACGCCCTGCTGCTGGAAAAACTCAAAGATATTCCGCCGGAGCAAAGAGGCGCGAGGTTCGTTTCCGCGATCTGCTGCATTCTGCCGGACGGCCGGATGCTTCGCGCGGAAGGAACCTGTCCCGGCGTCATTCTGGACGCGCCCCGCGGGTCCGGCGGATTCGGATACGATCCGCTCTTCTGCATCCCCGAACTCGGGATGACCTTCGCGGAGTTGTCCGAAAAACAGAAAAACGAGATATCCCACCGGGCGCGAGCACTTGCGCAGTTTGCGGAGCGATTTCGCAGTGAGATCGGCGCCGCCCCATTTCAAAAAACAGAAGGATCGAAGTAAAATGATTACAACGAAACAGCGTGCGGCCCTTCGGGCGCTTGCAAATCCCCTGCAGCCTCTCTTTCAAATCGGGAAGTCCGGCGTCACGGAAAACGTCGTCGCCTCCGCCGACGATGCGCTGACGGCACGGGAGCTGATCAAGCTCCGCGTGCTGGAAACGAGCCCCGTCACAGCGAAAGAGGCATGCGAAGAGTTGAGCGGGCGGCTCGGCGCGGATCCGGTCCAAGTGGTCGGCCGGGTGCTGGTTCTTTACCGCGAAAATCCGGAGATCAAAGCCTATACAGAGGAATTGTCAAAACTGTGAGCAGGATCGTCTTGTATGGCGGAACCTTCAATCCGCCGCACTGCGGCCATGTGCATGCGGCGGAGGCCGCCGCAAAGGAATTGCGGCCCGACCGGCTCATCATCATGCCGGCGGGGATCCCGCCTCATAAACAGCTTTCCCCCGGAGCGCCGGCTCCGGAGGATCGTCTGCGCATGGCCGAGATCGCCTTCGGTCATATCCCGGGCGCGGTGATCTCGGCTTCTGAAGTCAAAAAAACAGGGAAATGCTATACCGTGGACACGGTGGAGGAACTCCGCCGGAGAGAACCCGAATGCTCGATCACACTGCTCACCGGGACGGATATGTTCCTGACGCTTCAGGAATGGTATCGCGCCGAGCGCCTGCTGTCGCTCTGTTCGGTCGCGGTCGTCTCCCGCGGCTCGGAGGACGATCCGAAAATACTTTCCGGGCAGCAGCAAAGATTGAAGAAAACCTTTGGAACAGACGTTATCATTCTGAAAACGCCGCCGCTTCCCGCATCCTCCAGCGAGATCCGCGCGGCCGATCCCGGAAAAGATCCTTCGGTCCCGGCGGCTGTCCGCGCCTATATTCTGGAGCGGAAACTGTATGAGAACGCGATCCCGGATGATGTGATCCGGCGCTTGAAATGCGCGGCGGAGGAGACTCTGTCCCCCGATCGGTTTGCGCATACGCTCCGCTGCAGGGACGAGGCGATCCGGCTTTCCGCGGGAAGAGACGCGGATCGGTCGGTCCTGGAAGCGGCCGCGCTGCTGCACGACATCACGAAAGAGTGCTCCGCAGCAGATCACTTGAAATTATGTGAGAAATGGAATATAATAATACCCCAAGACGCGTGGCGCACGCCCGCGGTCCTGCACCAATATACAGGTGCAGCCGTGGCAGAACATGTGTACGGTATGCCGGAGTCGGTGTGCCGGGCGATCCGGAGCCACACCACCGGAAGCCCGGACATGAATGAGACCGACCGGATCCTGTTTCTTGCGGATCTGACGGAGCCGGGGCGGGCCATCGCAAACGATCCGCACGTCCGTCTCGTCCGTGAAATTGCAGAGAAGGATACGGTCGAGGCCTGCGTCGAACAACTCGCGTATGAGATCCGTCGACTGACGGAGAACGGAAAAGAAGTATTTTCAGTCACTCTGCAGGCGTGCGAAAGCCTGAAAGAGCGCATTTTGTCTAAAAATCTGGAGGAAAAACAGTAAAATGAGAGACCTGTCGGAAATCGGCAAAAGCCGGGATCAGATAAAAGAAGAAAAAGCGGCCGAAAAGAGAGCTGACCGGCTTCCGGATGCGGAAAAAGACGAGCCGTCCGTATTTCCCTTGGAGCCGGACCAAGTCGCAGAGGAGATCGCCGAATCGATCCATGAAAAGACCGACGATGCGGAGCCGAAGAAAAAGACCAAAAAAGGCCGGATCATCGGCGGGATCGCGGGCGGTACCGTTTTGCTGCTTTTGATCGTCGCCGCGATCTTCTTTTGGCCGAAGGCGCCGACCGGTATTAAACCGCCGATCGTAACGCCGAACGCCGATGTAAGCACCCCGGAATCCGCCATTCCCAACTCGATCCGGGAACAACTTTCCGGAAACATCAAGCAGAAGGACGGCGTTTATACGATCCTCATCGGCGGCGTGGATAAAGACGGCACCCGCACCGACGTGCTGATGGCTCTGACGCTGGACACGAACGCCGGCACTCTGAATCTGCTCTCCATCCCGCGCGATTCCATGGTACGCGCGGCCAGCACCTCGACGGGCGTTCGGAAGATCAACGCTGCCTACGGCACCAAGGGCGGGATCGAGACGACCAAAACCGCTGTTGCGAATATCCTCGGCTACTACGCGAACCGCTACTGCATCGTCAATCTGGATTCCTTTGTAGAACTGATCGATGCGGTGGGCGGTGTATGGTACGACGTCCCTCGGGATATGAATTACGACGATCCCACGCAGGATCTGCACATCCACCTAAAGAAGGGATATCAGCTTCTGGACGGGAAGAAAGCGATCCAGCTCGTTCGGTTCCGCAAAGGATACTCCGATGCGGATATCGGGCGCATCCGGACGACGCAGGGCTTCCTCCGCGCGCTGTTTTCCACGCTGACGCAGCCGAAGAATATCACGAAATTCCAAAGCTATGCGAATCTCCTCATCAACGGCACCAACACCGATCTGACCACGAACGAACTGGTGTGGCTTGCGTCCAAAGCGGCGTCTATCAACGCAGACAGCATACAGATGTTTACCGCACCCGGCTACAGCAAGATGGCGTACGGGGCTTCATATTACGTCCTGAAAGAATCCGAATTGCTGGAGATCGTCAATGAATACATGAACCCGCTGACCACAGAGATCCGCGACGTGGATATCGTCACCAGCGGAACGCTGCCGATCGCGACGTCGACGCCGAAGGCAACGCCGACTGCGGAACCGACGTCGACGCCGAAGGCAACGCCGACTGCGGAACCGACG
>JAEEGL014662956.1_pt1 | contig 21238 bp, 10 predicted proteins | sample 9134231 | NCBI WGS metagenome assembly JAEEGL01 (sample SAMN16246548, study PRJNA631951) | gut metagenome | biome: gut microbiome; feature: rumen; material: fiber-attached | host: Bos | place: Iran: Karaj | collected 2018-10 | reverse complement strand
TGAATTTTTTTTTGGCGATTGGGCATTGGGGATTGGGCACTGGCTCTTGGCCCCAATCCCCAATCCCCAATCCCCAATCCCCAATCCCCAATCCCCAATCCCCAATCCCCAATAACTATTTATATTCCTTTTTATCTTTCTTTTCTTATTTTATATTATTAATATATATTTTAAAAATTTATTTTTTATTTTATTCAATTATTAATTTCAAATCATATTAAATTTGATTCTTTCATATAACATAATAAAACTTTTTAAAATTTTCATTTTTATTTAACTTCTTTTCATATATACTATACATTCAAATAAACAATTAAAAAAAGATTATAAAATGTTGTGATTATAAAAATTAAATAAAAATTATTTCATCAACAATTTTATTTCTAAAAAAAATATTAAAAAATATAAATTAAATGGATGAGTTAAAAAATAACCAAGCCCAGAGTGAAAATAATATTCAACACAAACATAATAACGATCATTTATTAAATAAATTATTTTTTCAAAAATACCGTACAATAAAAAAACTAGGAGAAGGTTCTTTTGGAAAAGTATACAAAGCAGAATATAATAAAGTATATTATGCAATGAAATTTGAAAATAAAAATCGAAGTCAAAATCTTTTAGAAAGTGAAGCAACAATAATGAATTATTTAAGAGGTCCTAATATCCCAAATATAGAATCTTTTGGAACAAACGGAGATTATAATATTTTAATAATGCAATTAATGGATAAAAGTTTAGAAGATTTAATAAATATTCATAAAAAATTTTCAGTAAAAACAGTATGTTTATTAGCATATCAAATAATGAATATATTACAATTTATTCATGATAAACATATTATTCATCGTGATATAAAACCTGATAATTTTGTTATGGGATATTCAGAAAATAATGCTCATTTATATATTATTGATTTTGGTTTGGCTAAAAAATTTAGATCTAGTAGAACTTTAGTTCAATATCCTTACATTAAAAAGAAAAAATTAACTGGAACTGCAAGATATGCTTCGATTCATGCTTTAGAAGAATATGAACAAAGCAGAAGAGATGATTTAGAAAGTGTTGGTTATGTTTTATTATATTTTTTAAGAGGAAGTTTACCTTGGCAAGGTTTAAAAGTTAAAACTAAAGAAGCAAGATATCAAAAAATTTTAGAGAAAAAAAAGGAAATCACTTGTGAAGAATTATGTAAAAATTTTCCTAATGAATTTCAAATATATCTTACTTATTCAAGAAATTTAGGTTATACTGATGATCCTGATTATGATATGTTGAGGAATTTATTTGTTAATTTATTATGTGATGAAAAGGGAGAAAATTTTGATTATATTTATGATTGGACTACTCAAAGTGATTTAAGGAAAAGAAAGAATGAAAATAATAGGAATAATATTAATAATAATAATACTATTGATGGTTTATCTACGAGTATTTGTCAAATTTCAGAAAAGAAAAGTGTTAATAAAAAAGAATCTGAAAGTATTCTTTCGATTAAAAGAAAAAATGAAATTGCCACTAATGGGAATAATTATATCTTATATAAAAGTATTAATTCTAATCAATTTATTAATAATAATAATGAGAAAGATAATAAAAATGAAAATAATAATATTTTTCTTGAAAGTAAAGATAATGATAATAAAGTTGCTTCAAAATGTTGTTCAATGTAAGATATATTTTTTTAATTTTTTAGATTTTAATTTTTTTTGGAAAAATATTCATTTATTTATTGAATTATATATTTAAGTATTAGGTAAAAATTCATAAATTAATAAATAATAAACAAATTAATTAATTATAAAGTGAAAAAAACAAATTACATGAAAACATTATAATTATGCAATTTATTGAAATGCATAAATTAATTTATGTAACAATAAATAAAAATATTTTTTTTAATGTTAGTTGTAAAACTTTTTTTGTTTTTAAAAAAATAAATAAATATTTTTTAAAATTTATTTATTCATATATTTTATTTATGTATTAAATTTAATTTATATATATTTAAAATAATTTTATAATTCAATTCTTAATTTTGGATTATTTTCTTTAACAAACAATTCTATTTGTTGTTTACCTTTTGAAGAAAAATTATTATCATTTATTTTAAACTCTTTTAGTTGTGAATTTTGTTTAATTATAGAATAAATATAATTAATGGAATGATCATTAAAGTAATTTCTACTCAAATTTAAATGAATGATTGTATTTTTACTAACATCTAAAATAGATTTTACATAACCTAAACCTTCATTTGACAAATCACATTTTGACAATTTTAAATCTTTATAATTATTCTTTTTACTTGAATCAGTTTTTTTTTCTAAATTCTTTTTAATTAATAATTCCAACAATTTTTTTACTCCTTCATCACCAATTGAATATCCACTACAATTAATATTATCATTTTTCATTTTATTTTTAATAAAAACAATATTATCTCTTGTTAACTTTTTTTGTTTATGTTTAACTCCTAAAGATAATGTATCAGGATTAAAAGTGAATGAACCATTTAATTTAGCTGAACTAATTTTTTTTCCTTCAAAACTATAACTTGATTTAGTACGATGAGTTTCATCATTTTTGTTTGATAATGTTTCTCTTGTTAAACGAGAATCTTCTTCTTCATCATCATTATAATTTAATAAATCTTTACTTTTTCTTTGAATATAATGAACTTTTACTCTTCTTGGAATTTTTGATGTTGACATTATTAATTCTAAATTTATATCTTTTATCTTGAAAAAAATTTTTGTTGTCTTTTCATTATATTCATTTACTTTACTTAATATATCTTTACTTTTTAAAATTATTTCATCTGATTCTATCAAATATTCATTTAGATTAAAGTTTTTAAGGATTATATTTTTATTTAGTTTATCTAAAAATGAATTTACTTCTTTTTGATATATTAAATATTTTTCTTTTATTTCATTTGTATCTTTTTCAAATTCATTTAATATTGAATTATTGAAGGTTAAATAATTTTTATCAAGATCTTTTATTACTGTTTCTATTTTTGGTGTTAATGATTTATATTCTGAATAATATTTTTCAATATTTTCTTTAGCATTACAATAATCATTATAAACATTTTTTTTAGTATTATTAATATATTCTTGTTTATCATCTATAAAATAATTACTTTGTATTATTTTTAAATATTCAGAAATTAAATCTATTTGAATATTTAATTTTTCTTCTTTTTCTTTCATTTCTGTATCTTCGGGAAGAAAAATTGTTGAATCTTTTTTATTTAAATCTTCAATTAAGTTTAGAAAAATTTTATTTACTGATATTTGAGAAATATTTATTGATTTTCCATCTAAAGGACATTTATTATCTGGAGTTAAAAATAAACATTCCTGACAAATATTATGATCACAATTATTTAAAATAATGGGAATTCTTCCTTCTGTATTATAAAATTCAGTACATATTGGACATTTTATTTCTTCATACATATAAATTAAAATTTATAGATTCAAATTCCATATCAAAATAAATAATTATTTATTTTCTTTTTTTTCTTTGAAAAAAATATTGACAATATTTTAAAATTAATTTCATTGGACTCAAATTAAATATAATCTTTAAAATATTTAATAGTGTAAAAAAATGAATTGAATGATTAATAAAATTAGTTGACTGTGGTGATTAAATTGTTTATAAAAATTATAAATTTGAATAAAAGGTGATAAAGATAATGATATGTCAAATTTAATTTTGAATTTTAATTATATTTATAAAAGAAATAAAATTCTATATATTAAAATATAATTATTTGAAACAAAAAAAAACGGAATGAAATAAAATATTATATAATAGGATTTAATAATTTATCAATGTTATTCATTTTATTTTTATTTTTTTAAAAATAAATAAATCGACAAAATTTATTTTTAACCTTTAAAAGAATTAATAAAGATTTTAGAAAATTGATTCAAATAAAGATTAATCCTATTAAAACAAGATAAAATATACATTTAAAATTATTAAAGAAGCATAAAATGAATTTAATTCTTATGTTTAAGATAAAAATGAAACATTAACAAATATAAATTTTATTATTTTTTTTCGATTATATGAAAATATTTTAGTATAGTTTTTGTTAAAAAATTAATTTTTTATTTTTTTATTACAATGAAAATTTAACTTTCTAAATAAAATGGGATGTGTCCAATTAAAAAAAAAAGATGATTCTGAAATAATTAAATCTAATATTCCACCAGAAATAATTAATAATGTAAATGAAAATTACCAAATAGAAATCACAAAACAAAATAATAAAGATGATTCTCAAAATAAAAAAATTATATCTCGAGATAGCAAAAAGCCAAATGTTTTAAATATAAATAATTATGTTAAAAATTCTTATGTAAAAGAAAAAAATGAAAAAAATATAAAAAAACAAAATGTATACCCTCATAAATCATATAATAACTTTGAACATATAAATTTATCCAAATTTCAATCAACAGAACCAATAGCTAAATTTCATCAGGAAAATCAAACAAATATAGAAAAACCAAAAACAATGAAACCAATATTTTCTGAAAATGATAAAATTGCAATACAACAATCACTTCAAAATCATTTTTTATTCAAAAATAAAAATCCTCAAATAATATCTAAAATAATAGATTCATTAGAAGTAAGAAGTTTACAAAAAGGAACAACATTATTTAATAAGGGAGATAAAGGAAATTATTTTTATATTGTAAAAGAAGGTAAATTAGAATTAATAACAGATTATGGTTCAAAAATATTAAATGAAGATGATAATTTTGGTGAATTAGCTTTAATAGAAAATAAAAAAAGAACAGCAACAGTCAAATGTATAGAAAATTGTGTATTATATTTATTAAATGGAAAAATTTTTAGAGAAATAGTTTCAAAAATAAATGAAGGTGAATTAAAAGAGAGATTAACTTTTTTAAAAGCAAGTGCAATATTTAATGTTTTAGATAATGTTCATTTAAATGCTTTAGCGATGGGAATGTTAAAATGCGAATTTGATGTTAAACAAACTATAGTTTATGAAGGAGATGTTGGTAAAAGTATTTATATAATAAAAAGTGGTTGTGTTAAATGTTTCAAAGGAGATAAACAAATTAGAGTTTTAGGACCAAAAGATTTTTTTGGAGAAAGTTCTGTATTATTTAATACTCATAGAAGTTTATCTGTTTTAGTAGCTGAAAAAACTATTTGTTATCAAGTTTCTGAAAGTTTTTTAATTGAATGCTTAGGTAAAGATTTTAAAAAAGTAATTCTTTCTTCAATAACTAAAGAAGCTTTAAAAAATAGTAAATATATGAAAGTTTTTGCTAATGCTAATTATTTTAATAAAATTTTTGAATTTTGTGAATTAAATTGTTATAATAATAATGATATATTTTTAGAACATAGTAAAAATGTTAAAAAGAAATTTTATGTTTTATTAACTGGAAATTTAATTAATTCTATAACTGGAGAAGTCATTACTAAAAGAGGAGAATTATTTGGTGATATTTTAATTAAATCTAATCATTTCACTGACATTGATATTATTTGCCAAGGTGAATGTAGAACATTAGAATTTGATTGGGATGAAATAGTTCCTAAATTAAATTTAAAAATAGAAAAAAAGAAAATATTAAGTTTATTTAGTAGAATAAGTCATTTAAAGAAAATTTCTCTTTTTCATGAAACATCAGAGAATAGATTAGTAGATATAGGAATAATGATGAAAAAAGAAAAATTTAAAAAAGGAGAAAAAATTTTTGAAGAAGGAGAAATGGGAGAAAAATTATATTTAATTATTAAAGGTAAAGTTAAAGCATTTAAAGATAAAAAATTTGTTAGAGAATTATGTGAAGGAAATTGTTTTGGTGAAGTAGCATTATTAGTTAATGAACCAAGATCTGCTACTGTTATTGCAGAAACTGATACTAGTTTATTTACTTTAACTAAAGATGATTTTAATTCTTTTATTGATAAACATATGTTAAATTATTTAGTTAAAAAAATATCTTTGCAAGATAATTTTAATTTAACTTTAGATGATTTATATTTTTGTAAAGTTTTAGGGAAAGGAAAATTTGGTAATGTTAGTTTAGTTCATAATTCTAAAAATTTTTTTGCCATTAAAGCTGTTAATAGAAAAGCTGCTGATAAACAAAAAATATTAATTAAATATTTTATTCAAGAAAGAAATATATTATTAAAATTAGAACATCCATTTATAATGAAATTGGTTAAAACATTAAAAACTGAAAATTATATTTTTTTCCTTTTAGAATATATTTCAGGAAGATGTTTAAGTAAATATTTAGCAATACGTCAACAAAAGCAATTGAGAAATGTAGAAGAAACAAAATTTTATATAGCAACTCTTTTATTAGTAATAGATTATTTAAATTCAATGAGAATATGTCATAGAGATTTAAAACCTGATAATCTTATTATAAATGAAAGAGGTTATTTAAAAATAATAGATTTTGGAACAAGTATAGAATTAAAAAAGGATTTTACAAATACAATAACAGGAACTCCACATTATATTTCCCCTGAAGTTTTATTAGGAAAAGGTTATGGATTATCATGTGATTATTGGTCTATTGGAATTATTGCTCATGAAATATATTATGGTTATTATCCTTTTGGAAAAAATGCTAAAGATCCTATTGATGTTTATAGAGAAGTTATTAAGAAAGAATTAATTTTAAGAAATGGAGATATAAAAATTAATCAAATGATTCAATGTCTTCTTAAAAAGCAATTTACTCATAGAATTTGCTCTCTTGAAAAAGCAAAGATGTTAAATATATTTAAAAATTTTAATTGGGATGATTTATTAGAATTGAATTTAAATGCTCCATATATTCCTAAAATTTTTCAGTTAAAAGAATTTAAAGAATATAATATTTCATATTTAAATTATGTTAAAAAAGAATTAGAAGAAAAAGATAAAGGAGATGGTGATTCATTGCTTTCTTCATATAATAATGATGATGAAAAAGATGTGAATTATGAATCAAATTGGGCAGAAATTTTTTGAAAATTATTCTTTTATTGTCATGTATATAAATAGGATTTTTTTATAAATTTTTTTGTCAGTTATTAATTGAAAGGAGAATATTGGTTATACTATAATTGTTATAAATATAAATTGATTATTATATGATTTGGTTTATATATTTACCCTTATGATTGATGTTTGATATTAATTGAGAATAAGATAATATTATATAATAAAATTATAAATACTTTTAAATTTTTTTTTAATTTGGTTAATTATATATTAATTATTGTTGTTTGGAGATTTTATTAAGTCAATAATTTTTTAATCTCAAATGTATTTGATTGGTAAATGAAAATGATTTAGTTATTTTTAAAAAATAAATTAGTTTATTATTTTTTTGAGTTAAAATTTAAATTTCTTTTTTTGTGAGAATTTCAATTTTATTTTTCAATTTATTGGTTTTTTTTAATTAATGGCAAATAAGGGTTTAAATGAAAAATTTTATAATAAATATAATTTAAAATTTCCTTTTATTGGAAAAGATAAAAAACCAAAAAATTTTTCATATACAGGGAAATTTGACAAAATTTTCTGTAATCCAAAAATAAGAGAAGTATTATTTAATAAAAATACTTTTTTTGAAAATGATAATAATAGTTTTCATACTAGTAAATCTCCTAAATCATCCAAATTATGTATACCAATTACTTATCAAACTATAAATAATTTTTATAAAAAAACTTTTGATAATTCAAGAAATAAAACAAAATATTGTTTATTAAAAAACTCTTCTCAAATATACTCTAATAATAAAATATTAGAAATAAAATTTCCTGATTCATCTCTAAACAAAGTAAATTTGAAAAACAATAAATTTAAATTATTTAAAAAAATCAATCAATATCATAAAAATATACATTCAGATAGAGGAAAAAATAAACTTTTTTTAAAAATATATATGAATAATCTTCTTTTCAAAAAATCAAAAAAATTTAAATATAAATATGATTTCAGTAGTAAATCTTCAAAAGAAAAAACAAATATTTATCAATTTTTTACTCCTAAAAATCAATATACTATATTTCCAAATGAAAACATTACTAATATAAAGACAATAAACTTTAAAAACAATGATGATGAAAAAATTCAAAAATCAAAGAGCTTTTATAAAGTAATTAAAATAAAAAAGAGTAATAATATGATTAATGAAACACCTAATTATAATACAATTGAAAATGAATTATTTAAATCTCAAATAATAAAATCTAGACATTTATCTCAAAGATCAACTAATAATTCAATAAAAAAATCTAATACTAAAATATTGCAAATATCTCAGGATAAAAAAAATTAAAAAGATATATAAATAAATAAAATTAAAAATATTTTTTAATTAATATCATATAAATATATTCCTGAAAAAAATTTTTTATCCAAATAAAAAAAGAAAAACTCTTTTATTTATTAAGTTTAATTGAAGAAATAATTTTATCAAATTTCATAGAATCTTCTTGAGTTCCTCTATAAATATCTTTAGAAATTTCAAAAACTTTAACTTTTCCTCCAGAATCTCCTGTAGCAATTCTTTTACCATCATAACTCCAGCTTAAATTATTAATAACATCTTCTCCAATATTCATTTTATAAATAGGAACTTCTAAATCTTTATTTAAATTATAAAAATCAATGTTTCCTCTTCCATCACTACAAGAGAAAACAGAAGCATTAGTAGGACACCATTTAGAACAATAAATACTATCTTCATTATTATCTATTGTAATTAAAGGTGAATTATCTTGATTTTTAGTCCATAATCTAGTTGTCCAATCAGCTGAAGAAGATAAAAATAAACTTGAAAAATTATATGTATTAAAAGGATCTCCTGGATGAGGAGTTACAGAATATATTGGTCCTTCATGTCCTTTGAATGATGCTACTAAATTTTTATTATTATCTTCATTTTCTGAAGCATGTAAACTTATTTGATATATATTATAATCATCACTTCCTACTAATAAATTATTATTTTCAAAATTTTGCATTCCCATACATAAAACACCGATTTCTTTAACTTGAATATTTTCTTCATTGCTATTTAATTCTATTTTCTTGATTGGTTTATTTAAATTTGATAAAGACCAAAGGCAAATCATTCCATTACTAACAGAAATAATTTGATTAGAAATTGTAGTTCCAACAACACCTAAACCTACAATTGGACTATTATGAATATTTTCAATAATACCAAGAGGAGTTTTCATTATAGGATTTTCATTACCTCTTGTGTCCCAAAGAAGAACTTGACCTGTAAATGTTCCTCCTATAATTAATTTTGGTGTATATGTATGAAAAATTGAACTTGTTATTTCTGCTTGACATGTTAATGTAAATTCAGGATAATCTCTTAAAGCTAATGACCATAAATTTATTAAACCATTTTTTTCTGTTAATATTTCTTTTGGTTTTGTATATGATGATAATAATAATTCATTATATTTTAATGACCATTGTAATGAATTTATTGTTCTATTTACACAATTACTATCAAAGAATGTTATTAATTCTTTTGTTTTTTCTGATGGATTATTATCAAATATTGAATCTCCTTTTAATAATATATTATATATGTTGTCTTCATTTATTGATTTTTCTGTGATTTTCTTTTGTTTTTGAAGGAAATTTGATAATTCTTCACTTCTTTTTTCTAAAATTTCTTTTTTTTGTTCTTTTGGAATTAAACCATAAGTTTTTTCTCTAAAATCAAAAGTATCATCGTTTTCTTCTTTTAATATTGCTTTATGTAAAATTAATGGTATATGAGGTTTTTTTTGTATTTTTTCAATTTCTTCATTATCTGAATTTTCTTGATCATCAATATTATCTTTTTGTTCATAATATTGTGTTCCTTCATCATAATAATCTGGTTTTGAATTATTATAAAATTGATGTTGAGATTGAATAGATAAAGATTGAAGAATTTTTCTTTTATTCATTTCTGCAATTATTTTTTTAGATTCTTCCACATTTGTTTTGTCAAAAGGTGTTGAAATTACTTTTGATGCTTCTAATGCTTCTTTTGCTATAATATCTATTGATTTTTCTTTTTGATTTGGTTGTTCTTTTTTTAATTTTGATGCTTCTAATTCTTTTTTTAATTGTTCCTTTTTCTGACGAATTGCTTCAAGTCTTTTTCTTTTTTCAGGGTCTGACATTATTTAAATATTATTATTTAAATAATTATTAAAATTTTTTGAGTAAATTTTTTTTTTAAATTTATATTAAAAGAAATATTTATAATTAAAAAAGTATAATTAATCAAAAAGTTCATCTTCAATTTTTAAAACATCTTTATAGAAATTTTCATCTTCAAAAAGATATTGTATAGGAATTATTCCAATAAAACCTAAAAAAGAAGAAAACATACTTTTGGCAGAATAAATTATTAAAAATAAGATTATAAATAAAGCAATTAAAGCAATGAAAAATAGGAATAATAAAATATTTAAAATTTTATGTAAAAGATTTAATTTCTCTCCTCTCATAATATTAAAAAATTCCTCATTTTTTCTAAAACTTTCTAAAAAATAATAATTTACAAAAGTTTCTAATTGAGTAAAAGTACTTTTATTAATAAATTCTTTAAAAGTAATTATTCCTTGATTTAAATCTACCATTTCATCTAAGATAGTATTAATTTCAACAGTCATTTGAGTAATACATTGAGTTAAACCTTGTTTTAATATTGAAGACCAAAATTTTGCACAAATATGATATTGAGTAACATTTTTTTCAAAAATTATTTCACATATATCTCCATTAAATAATTGTGCTAATTTTGCTTTTGTAGATTTTTTATTCATTTTAACATTTGAAATTATTGGTAATAAAATATTATTTACAGTTGGTATTGAAATATTTGATGAAGAAGGAACATCCATATTGTGTTTTAAATTTTTCATTAAAGTATAATTATTATTTGAATAATACTTTTCATTATATTTTATTGATGTTATTGAACCATCTTCAAACATTGAAATTATATCATCTCTTTTAATCATAAAATTTAGATATTCACTTGCTTCATGAAGTAAGTTTGCAAATATAATGTTACATTCTTTATAAATTCCATAAATATTATTTATTATATCATCGAAATTTAAATATTCTCTTCTTTTTTGGAAATATAATATATAAACAATAACATAATATAACATTGATAGTATTAATAATGAACACATTTTAAAAGCTAAAATTAAATTAAATCGAAAAATATATTTGCACATTATATTTATTTTTTCTTGTTTTTGTTGTTGTATTTTTGACATTTTTCCTTGCATTTTTTTTCTGGTACTAAATCTTTTTTGTTTATTTGTATCTCTTAAAATTGAAGATTCTCTTTTTCCTGATGATTTTTTTTTCTTTTCTTTTTCATCACTTTGTGTATTTTGTTTTTCATTGTTGTTAAGATTATTTGATAAATTTTCACCTTCATTTTTATCTTCTTCTTCTCCTGAATCATTTCTTAATTTTTTTTTTAAATCTTCTAAATATTTTATATAACTTTCAAAATTAACTGAATGAAATTTTACTAATTTACTAATAAAATATTTTTGAATATGATATAATTTAACTGTCATATAAATTAAAATACTCATTGTAATACCAAAAACAATACAATTTAAAATTACATAAATATAATTAGTTGAAAACCTTTTTTCAGTAATTTTTTTAATTAAAGTATTTCTATTAAAACCTTCAATTAAATCATTGTTCATGTAATAATAACCTTGTTCAATAATATTTTCTCCGTAAATTTGAAATTCTGAATCAGTGTTATTAAGGTAATCATTAATATTATTTTTAAATCTCAATCCATTAGATAAAATAAAATTTAATAAATTAGGGCCATCTAAACTAATATTAGTTTGAGAAGTTAAATTATAAATATAAATAGAAATATTATTTCCAATTCCCATAATTTGTTTATAATCTTCATTAAAATAAGCAACTTTTGCAGTTTCATTTTTAATATCATTTAAACATCTTGAAAGTAATTCAACATATAATGTTTTACATCCACTTGAAGTAATACAAATTGTATCATTTAAAATCTTATATCTTAAAAATTTTAAATTTACTCCTGTGGCATAAACACATATTGTTGTTATTTTAGTATGATTAAAATAAAAATTTTGATCAAGATATTCCTCTAAAAATTTCAATTTATCTTTTGCATTATCATTGTTTAAGTATATTAAAACAATTGTCATAATTAAAAAAAATAATGCAGATAATTTCATATATGTTATTATATTAGGTTCATTTTTTTCTAAAATTTTACTTTTTAATTTGTTAAAACTTGCACTATCAACTGAAGATTTTGTAGTTAATGAATTTTGAGATAATTGTCTTTCAATTTGATTATTTTCTTCATTTTCATTTTTCATTTTTTTTTTTTGAGTTTTTTCATTTTTATGATTATCATCTTCTGTTACTTTAATTCTAATTCCTCTTAATTGATGATGAGAAGGAATATTATTCCCAATTGAAGTTTTTGAAGCAGCTTTTGATTTTTCAGAAACATTAAATTTTGAAATTGAACTATTTACATTATAATCATTGGCATTCATTAAATCATTTGTAATAAAAACTTTATAATAATTATACTTATCATTTAAAAAACTTTTTGCTGTTATTCTATAAAAAATGCTATAACTTTTATTTTCACATATTTCTTTAATATGATTTACTAATTCATGGAATTCTTGTAAGTTTTGTTCTTTTCTTAATTTAACTGAATTTTGACTTGAATATTGATTAATTAAAGTATGTTTTGAAGGAGCAATATTTTCATCGTAAATTAATTGTCCTGTTTGTTTAATTCTATCTAAAACACAATTAATTAAACTTGTAAATTCATTACAACGTTCTGTATTAGGATATAAAATACCTTTTAAATCAATATCACTCTTCATCAAAATAAATTTATCTTCATTAAATTTAATTAATTTTAATATATCTGGGATAATAATCGAACAATGATATCCAACAATACTATTACTTAAATTATAATTATTAATATTATTTAATGCATTAAAACTCCCACTAAAACTTCCATAAGGATTTGTCATTGCAATAATATTAAAATTATGATCTAATAAAACAATAAATTGATTATCTTTAACTTTTTCAATTGCTAAAATATAAATTAACCCATAATCAAAATTAGGAAGACATTTAATATAAGCATTAATATTAAAAATACAATTCCCCTTAACTTTCATAACAAGATTTTTCAAATTTGGAAAAATATAATTTAAATTAGAATATTTTAGAGTTTCAACCATAATATCTTTATGAAATTGTGCAATATAAGAAGGTTGTAAATCTGTAATCATAATATTGACTAATTCTTTTGGAAGAAAATTATATATTATTCCAAAATTTGGAGTTACATAAATAATTTTCCCTATTAAACCACATCCATCAACTAATATAACTGAACTTACATCTTTGTCAAATAAAGAATGATATATATTATGCTTTTCACTTAATTTTGACATTTTTATATGATAATATCTTTTTTCTTCTTTTTGTGCTAAATCTTCATCTTGAATTATAGTCCTTAAATATAACATATAATCTTTTTCTATTTCATCACTAAATGGATTTAATTTTATTATTTTATTCCATAAACTATTTATTTCTTTTCTTAAACGTAAAATTGAGTCTCCAACTTTCAAAAAATTTTTCGTTGCTTTTGATGAAAGAGTATTATTTTTTAATATATCAAAATAATCAACTTGATTACATGCTGCATCATAAATTTTCATTTTAAAACTATCAATATAATTATCATATACTATCACACTACCTATTTCTATATGTTTTATAGATTCTTTATTTGATGAATTTTTTATTAATTTTGAAATTAAAAAATCTTTGATATCTTCTACTAATAAAAATTTTAAATATAATATTCTTATTCCATTAACTTTTATTGTTGCTGTTAAAAATGCAGCATAAGTTGGATTTTTCAAATTGTTCATAAGGAAATAACATATTAAAATCATTATATTTTCTTTCATTTCTGCTTTTTCTAAATAAAAATCATATACAACATAAATTATATTATAGATATTAAATAAGGTATTTGATTTCCCACCTAATTTATTTATCATTATTTTATTGTTTAAAAAATTTTCATATTTTTCATATATTTCAGGTTGAGATTCAAAAAATTCTTCAATTGAATTTATAATACCACTTACTAAAGTTTTTGATTTAATAGTATTATGTGAAACAATATCTAATAAATTATAAGTAAATTTTTCTATTTGTTTTATTGAAGAAGCTTCTAAAATATTTGCTTGAATTAAATAATTTTCAGTATTATATCCTTCCAAGAAAAACAATATAAAGCATAAACATATACTTCCTACAATAACAAAAATTGAAATATCTTTAATTTTAAAAGCTTTTTTTAATAATAAACCTACTGAATACCACCATAAAAAACCCCATCCATATAAATTTAATGCATTAACTCTTTTATCATAGTAAAAAACTTTAAAGTACATATATAAAAATAAAAAATTAGTTATCACAAAAAAAAAAATTCTATTATATAAATGATATAAGGATTGTGATTCTTTTGTATAATATTGAAGATAAAAACTGATAAAATAATATATCATTGAAAAAAAATTTACATAAAATTCAAAATTACAATTTACTCTTTTTAATAAATCTTGGGTTTTTATCCCTCCAACTTGATAATAAAATAAAGATAAGAGAAAAGAATAAATCAAAAAAGATGCTAAACTAAATAAAGAAAAACAAACAATAATTAAATGTCTATAATCATCAAAACATTTAAAATTAAAAAAAATATGTCTTGAATTTTCACATTTAACAGAAAGCATAAATACATTAACAATTGGACACAACAAATAATTTTGAAGAAATAAACTTAATATATTTAAAAGTTTAACTGGAGTTTCTTGTATTTTTCCTTTAGAATTAGCCAAAATATAAAAAATCAAAATATAAATAATTAAAATTAAAACAAAGCCAATAGTAAGAAAAATAATATAATCAGACTTTTTGGCAATTAAATCCTGAATAAAAATAATTTGTTTAATATAATGTAAAAATTGAATTAAAGTATCTTGATTACTATCTTTAGAAGGATTATTAATAATAGCAATCATCATTATTTGAAGAAAAAAAACAAATTTTAATATAATAACTAGAACAATATTACCAGTTTTATGTTGAAGCATTACTCTAAAAAATCTAAAAAGAATAAGAAAACTTCCTTTAAGATAAATATCTGCTTTTTGCATACTATCTCCTAAATCAAGCCATTTTACTAAATCAGGCTCTATCATCTTTTAAAAAAATTAAAACAAAAAATAAATAAAATTTTTATTTTTTATATAAATGTATTTTAAAATTAAAATTTACATTAATTTAAATTTTATTATCTACAATAACATCTTTTAACAGTTAAATGAAAATTTATTTTCAAATTTTAATCATAATAATTACCAATATGTATATTTTTTATCATCATATTATTAAAAATTGCTTTTAAACAATTTATATAATTCATGTAATTTTTATAACAAAAACACTAATATTATCCGAGCTTCCAAAATTAAAGCATTCTTGAACTAATCTTTCACAAATTTTTTTAGTCACAATATCTTCTTTATTACATTTATTGAAAGTCTCATAAATAAAATTTTGAATATCATTATCTTCTATATGATCCCAAATACCATCTGAAGCAAGGATAATAAATTGATTTTTAATATTAATATCAATTTCTTTTCTAATTATATAAGGTTCACAGTTAACACCAAAATCTCTTAATTCAAAATCACCAAAAACTCTACTTAACATTAATTTACCATTTACTCTTCCATTTCTTAAATTTCCTCCTGAATTAATTATTCTATTTTTTTCGCTAGGATCATTTGCTCTATGATCATATGATAATTTTTCATATTTTTTATCAGTATATAAAGTACATCTTGTATCTCCTACATTTGCACAATATAATATTTTTTTATTATCTTCTTCAGTAATGTATAATATTGTTCCTGTTGAACCTCCATTTAAAGAGTTTTCTTTTATTTTATCATCTAAATCTGTAAAAGTTTTTAATATTGATTCTTTTATTTCATTTTTGTCATCTAATAAATTTTTTTTTAAAAATTTATCAAAATTATGTGCTAAAAAAGAACTTACTAAATCACCTCCATGACCGTCAAATAAAGTTAATAAAATAGTATTTGTTTTATCATTAAAATTTACAACACTTTTTCCCATATCTTCCATTTTCTCTTTAAATATTCTATTTCTATCTTCTTTATATGAAAATTCGACATTAAAATTATTTAAATCTTTAATTGAATATTCACTTCCTTTATGTTTTTTTTCTTTTGTTTCAATTTCAGAAGAATTTGTTGGTGAATTTTCATTTATAACATGACTGAATTTTAAAGATTTAATATCAAATTGAGTTGTATTTAATTGTCTTGGTTTTCTTATTGTAAATGGTTTTACATCTGTATTATTTTTTTTATCTGAAAGATCATGCGATTTTTTATGGAGTTTTATTTGTTTTGATTTTGTGTATGTTTGACTTTTTTTTACTCCTAAATCATCGTATTCTATTTTTTGTTTTGGAATTTTTAACATTTAATCTTATTAAATATCCTTTTTTATTATTTTATTTAATATTTATTTGCTTTTATTTGAGAAATTATTTTTTTATTTTATAGTTCTTTTGTTTTTTATATTTTATTTTTTAGAGTAAAATAAATTAGAATTTTACGTTATAAAATAAACTTTTTTTTCATTTATTTAATTATTTTATTAAACAATTTATCGTTTTAAAATAAAATATATATATTATTAAATAAATTAAAACTATCTCATAAAATTTTTATTTTAAATTTGTAAATATAATTCTTGAATAATGAAAATGTGAAACAAAAATATATTTTAATTATATTTAATCTTATTATTTTTATTTAATAATGTTACTTGATATATTTTTTAATGAAATTTATCCTTATTCATCAAGTCTAATTAAAAGAAGAAGGGTTTCTTTGAGTTTAGTGAAGAAATTTGCAAGGTTTAAAAGAACAAAGAAACAAAATTTAATCCCGCTCAATATTGAAAAAGAAAAACTTGAAAGAAAAATTTTTTTTTTGGAAAAAATTTTATATGAAAGAAAAAAAAATATATTAAAAATTCAAAGTCATATAAGGAAATATCTCATATATAAAAAATATAAGAAATTTATTTTGATTAAAAATTTCCTTGAGAAAAGAAATAAATATATATCATTAATTCAATCTCATTTTAAAACATTTTTAATGCATAAACATTTTAAAAAACTTTTAGAAAATGAAGCTTTATTTTTCTATAAATTTCCCTTAGATTTAATAGATAAATTATTTTTGATTTCAAATCAAAACGAAGAAATAAAAAAGAAGGCAAAAAATAATCAACTTAATTTATCGATGCAAATCAAATCTCTGAAATTAATTTTAGATTTCAAATATAGTAAATATCTTGATTCATATTATCTTCCAATTAAAAAAATAAAATTATTTAAAAAACATATTTATATTACTTTCAAAGTTAATGGAGAAAATATATTAGATCCAAGATATTCTATTATTAATGATAATAATGGAAATTTTTATAATGTTATTACACCTAAAATGATTTATAGAAAAATTAAAGGAAGACCTATACAACAAAAATTTGAAGAAGAAAAGCAATGGGAAGAATTATTCATGTTAAAAAAACATAAAAGAACTTTTAGTTATGATGCTTCTTCTATAAGTTCAAAAACTGATATTTCTAAAGAATTAAATAAAAATTTAGGTGAAAATTATTTTCAACAAAATTCAGTGAATAATAATAATTCAAATGATACAAATAAACCTATTAGATCTATTTTGAAACATAAATCTGTTAAACATAATCATCCTATTACAGAGAAGAAAGTTTCTTTCCAATCTAAAATTGAATTTTGTGTTTAATTAATGTTTGAATTATAAGATGATAATAAATTTGTAAGAATTTATATATATATAGGTTAAAATTATTTTATTATTCAACCAATTGCTTTTTGAAAAATTCATGAAAGAATTTTTTATAAAAAAGGTAATTGAATTTTTAATTTAATTTTAAAATAATTCATTAAATTTATTTATCATAACAAAAAAATATAATTATTAACTATTATTTAATATATTTATAATTTTTTAATTCATATAATTTTATTTCCTAAATAAAAAGTAATGATATTTTTTGTGTTTAAAAAATTGAAAAATTTATAGAAAGATTTTTAATTTAAATTCAATTCCTAGATTTTATTCTAGTTATTGGAATTGTCTACTTATGAAAGCAAATAAATATATTATTCATAATAATAAGAAATAAAATATGCAATAAATAATGTCAATGATATCCTTTATAGTTTTTTTTGTTTTCTTTAATTTGAGATAATTCATTAAATAAAAATGTATAAATTGAATGAGCAGGAGATTTTAATAAAGAAATACATTTATGATTGAAATAAAACAAAATTTATTAATAAAATCAACATAATTAATAAATAGGTAAATCATTCCAGGTAATTTAATTTATTTTCTATAATTTGTATTAATTTTATTATTCATATGTGGTTTAACATTTAAAAACTTGAAAAAATGATATATTTAAAATTAAATTGATAATACAATTATATAAAAAAACTTGTTTTTCTTTCATTAAATATGAAAAAAAACTATTGTATAATTTAATTAATATTTAAATTCTTGGAAATGGATTATTAAGTATAATCAAAAATATTGAAATGAATAAACAATAGAAGAAATAATGATAATAATAATATTTTAATTTATTTTTCCTTTTTTATAGGGGTTGAAAATATTTAAACATTATTAATAATAATAAAAAAAAAATTGAAATAAAATAAATAAAAAAAATTAAACAAAAAAAAAATCCATGACGTAATTCCCGAAATAAATATTAACTCCAATAAAAAAAAAGAAAAATAAAACTTCTAAGAAATTCAAATTTCAAACAAAATAAAAAGTTTCCAAAAAAAAAAAGAAAAAAAATTAAAAAAAAGATGATTACAAATCAATTTTATTAAAAAGATAAAAAATAAAAATCATAATAAATAAGCTTTATGAAGTAGTAAAATGAGCTTTTAAACAAGATAGTTTATTTCCATCACCATCAACTAAATGTAAATAAATATCCCATTCTCCAGCAGGAGTAAAACTAGGAACAGAAGCAGTATAAGTATAAACAAATTTTTCAGATTCTTCAACTTCTTTAACAAAATCTCTTTCATCAGTGAAAATATCACTTCCATTATATTTAGTAATTAATTTTAATTTTTGAATAGATAATTTTTTCATTGCTAATACTTGAGATTTTAATGTTACATCTTGTCCTAATTCTATTTCTGGAGGTGTTACTTTATTTTGTAATATTTTTAAATTCGATTGATCGTCACATATTTCTAAATTTACTGGATATCCATTAAAGTCTTTTAAGTCTTTTGATAAGAATTGTTCTACATCAAATAATTTACCTTTAAATTGACATGATACTGTTAGAAGGAGGAATAATGAAATTATTGATTTCATTTTTATTTTTATATATTTATATTTTTTATTTTGGGTTTTTTATATTATTTTTTGATATTTTTTTTATTTTTTTTTGAAGGTTATTTTAAGGAAATTTAGGAGATGAGATTTTACTTGAAATTGAAATTATTTGGAAAAGATTTTTTAAGATTATGATAATTAGGCGAAAATTATTTATTTATTAATGTTAATTAGTCATATTAAAATAACAATGGAATTTGTTAGTAATGAATCTTTAATAAAATAAAATATTTAAATTTAAAAAATAAAGAAAGTATATTTTAATTCTTTAATTATTATTATAAAAAATAATAAATTTTGATTAAAAGAAAATTAAAATAAAGAAAAAATTAATTTTTTTGCTTTTGGAAGAAAATCATTAAAAAGATATTTATTAAAATATAATAAAATATTAATGAAGATATATTAAAAATAAAATTAGTTTATTTATCATTTAGGGGAAAAAATATATGTTTTTATTGGTTTCTTCTTTTTCAGTGATAATAAAAATTTTAAATAATATTTGTTTAAATTGTAAACTCTTGGATTTTATTCACTATTACTTCCTTTAAATAAATTTATCTATTTATTAAAATATAATTCTTAAATCATTTTATTTTCTATTATTTAATACTAAACATTCAAAATTTGTTTTATAATCTTTTTTATAAATTTGTTTTATTATTAAAAATCAAAAAAAGAATATTAAAGAACAGAAATATATATATTTATTTTAGAAAAAATATTTTTAAAAGAATGATTTACATAAACTAAATTATTTCTCTATAAAAAAGAAATAATTCATAAAAATAAAAATATAAAAATTGAAATCAATAAATAAAAAAATATATAATTTAAAAATAATTATATATAATATTAAAGTATTTATATATCTCTAATATTATCTAAAAAACCATATATATCCCCATTTAAGTAATCCAAAAGAATTTATCAAAAAAATATAAGAATAAAAAGGCTTGATCATCACATTCAAAAAAAGGAAAAAAAAAAATAAAAAAAAAAAATAAAATATAAAGAGAACCCTTTTCCCAAAAAAATAAAAACCTTAACTTTCAATACTCCACCTGACTCTTTTTCCTTCATTCCAAAAACCTTTTCTCCACAAATTATCTTTAGGATTAAAAACTTCTCCCTCACCATGTTGTTTTCCATTTTTCCACATTCCTTTATAAATTTTTCCAGAAGGCCATTTTAATTCCCCAAATCCATTTTTTTCATCTTTAACATAATGTCCAATATAAACTTTTCCATCAGCCCAATGAAACTCTCCTTCACCATCCATCATATTATTTTTCCAATCTCCTTCATATTTTTTTTTATCAAACCAATAATATTTACCTTTCCCATGAATTTGATTATGAAAAAAATCTCCAATATAATAAGATCCATCATTTAATTTTAATTTACCTTTTCCATTTTTTTCACCATTTTTATAATCACCTTCATATTCAGTTTTATCAGGCCAAATTTCTTTTCCTTGTCCTTCTTGTCTATTATTTTTCCACATACCAAAATA
>JAEEGL013780902.1_pt1 | contig 21238 bp, 12 predicted proteins | sample 9134231 | NCBI WGS metagenome assembly JAEEGL01 (sample SAMN16246548, study PRJNA631951) | gut metagenome | biome: gut microbiome; feature: rumen; material: fiber-attached | host: Bos | place: Iran: Karaj | collected 2018-10 | reverse complement strand
GGCATGCCATGCGCTGCCACAGGCCACCACGTATATCCTTGTGAAGGCCTTCATCTTTTCCTCATCAAGCCCGACTTCGTCAAGGTCCACACGTAAAGTGCTCTCCTCTTCTTCCTGTGTTCCCCGAATATATTTCCGCAGAGTATTGTCGACCGCTTCCGGCTGTTCATGGATCTCTTTCATCATGAAATGCTCAAAGCCGCCCTTCTGTGCAGCCTCCGCATCCCACTCGATTGTCACGGCTTCCTTTGTGATCGTGTCGCCGTCCAGGTTGTAAAAGACCACATTCCCTGCAGAAAGCTCTGCCATTTCCAGATTCCCGATATAGTATACGTTTCTGGTATGGCTTAAGATCGCCGGCACATCAGAAGCCAGAAAAGCCTCGCCCTTATTCAGGCCGATGATCATGGGAGAATCTTTTCTTGCCACAAAGATCTTGCCCGGGTATTCCTTAAACATCACCGCAAGTGCGTAGGAACCACGAACACGCACGATCGTCTTGGCAAGTGCATCGATCGGGCCGACCTTGTATTTCTTATAATAATAATCCACCAGTTTGATCAACACTTCCGTATCGGTCTCGGAATAGAACTTATAACCGTGCCGCTCCATTTTGGCCCGAAGCTCCTGGAAGTTTTCGATAATGCCGTTGTGTACGCCGACAACATCCGACTCCACGGTTCCCGAACCCGATCCCGTGCAGTTACCCGAAACATGCGGATGTGCATTGACGGTACTGGGCGCCCCGTGCGTGGCCCATCTGGTATGCCCGATCCCGCAGTTACCGGGAAGCAGTTTTCCGTCTTCCGTCTTATCGATCAGATTCCGGATCTTACCGGTCGTCTTAACGACCACGGCAGGCTCTTCCCCGTTTCTGATCGCAACACCCGCGGAATCATAACCGCGGTATTCCAGTTTGGTCAGCCCCTCCAGTAATACCGGACAGGCCTGCTTGTCACCGATATATCCGACGATACCACACATAAATAGTCCTCCTGAACGTATATGATAAATCGAAAAAAGAGCATGCCGAATCAACCGACAGGCTCCTTTGCCTTTCGCAGATGATCATAACATACAATGATCCTGCGCGCAACGGACCCTTCCCGCGTTACGGCGTGTAAGGTTCGTAAACAAAGATGACGTTCCCTTTGTCATCCAACAGAAAAACCATCAGCATCCCGTCCTCATCATACCGCGACAGATAAGTTTCAAATTCGTCGCGGTCAAGCAGTTTGTGGAACCGGTCCTCCGGATACTGTACATAGAACGCGCAGTCCTTTGCGACAGGATATTCCTGATACTGCGCCGTAAATCCGCCGATCTGATAATCATCGTAAAATTCATTCGGATCCAGCCCGTATTTCTCGATCGCTTCCGTGTCATCCTCGGTTACCCATTCCACCTCATCGGCGGTCAAAACAGACCTGTCAGCGCTTGCGATCGCCATCACAAGTTTCCGCTCAGCCGGCGCCGTCTTTGCACCGCCCGCAGAGGAAATGTTCTCCGCTCTTCCCGTAACCTGCAGGGAAGATAAATAGAAATTGATCGCCTCGCCGCCATAGGAACTGTATTCGGAAGAAGAAACGATGTAAGCATAACCGAATTGCACGTCTCCCCCGGCATTGACCGAAGACATGAAGATCCCGCGGCAGGACCTGGTATCTTCATTGGATCCCGTATCCCAGAATGCATAATAGGAGCGGAATCCGCTAACCGATGTTTTATCGTCATAATAAACCGAAGGCTCCTGATCCGGAACATAAAGATCGTGGTAGTCTTCCCCGTCATAGATCTTCTTTAGGACCGCCTCAACGAATCCTTCCTGATCCGTATACACATCCGTACGGCTGTCCAGTTTGACACAGGTATTGATGATCAGATCCATGCCCGCCGGATCCATGTCCTCATAACGATACGTTCCGTCATCATGCATTTCCGTAAGCGTCGGTAAAAGCCCCGGCAATTTGACACGGTTTGCCAGATACATTCCGTTTACCTGCCCGTTGTTTTCGGAAAAGAACCCGCATTCATCCTTGTCATTGAACAGGCCGCAGAAGGGCAGATCATCCGGATAGTCCTCCACGTAGTCCCTCTCTTCCCCGACATAGGTTCCGAAGAAAAGCGGTGTGATCCAGCTCATATAAGGTACCGGCAGTTCGTCAAGCGCAGTACCCGGTAAATAGACATATAACGAACCGCTTCCATCCATAACGCCTTCCAGTCCGTAAGGCTCCGTATAGACATAGCGCATATTGTCTTTGATCTCTTCCGTTCCGGTCTCCGTTTCCATTTCCAGGGAAGTAATCCGGATCTCATAAACATAGTCGGAAACCTGAGACTCCTCGGAAAACTGTCCGTGGAAAACACAGTCGTACCAGGTTCCGTCAGGATACCCCGGTCCGTCATCTCCCATGTCACCGTCATAGTATTCCCCGGAAAAAGATCCGTCAGGCTCCACATTCAAAACCGTTTCCCAGCCGCCGGCACCGCTTGCAAAATGAAACGTCCAGGCAGACATCTTCTCAAACAGTTCACTCTCCGCTGCCATCTTCTCATTCGCAGCCGGTTTTTCCTCCGTCTGTTCCTTCCGTTTCGGGAGTTCTTTTTTCTTTGCCGCTTCTTCCGCCTTCTTTAACAGCTCCGCGCCCGGATCCTCTTTGCCGGATCCGCCGCAGCCGCAGGTCAGCGTTAACAAAAGCGTCATGATGATCAGTGTAACAACGGTTCTTTTTCCAAATGCTTTCAAGTTTCTATCCCTCTCTGAGATTTTTATTCCGTAAGAAACGTACTCTTCTGCACGATCCTGCCGGAGAGCGGCATGATCGGCCAAATGATCTCTTTATTGTCCTTCGTATTGATCACCAGGTTATCCATCGGCATTCCCTCCGGCGCCGTAACCTGAATGACCTGATTGTCCTTTTTCGAAAGGTCAAAATCATAGCGCTTTCCTTTTCCGGAAGCACCCGGTTCATCGGCCTCAATATGGAGTTTCAGATCATCCTTAAGCGCGACAACGGCTATGGTATCGAGTGCGCCCTTTTCATATTCATACGGCGGGCCCATGCGGTTTAGCACAAATTCCGGCGGATCCACCAGCAAAAAGGCATCCGCGCCATCAGGCGCCATGGCCGCAAACTCTCTCCAGTCTCTTGCGCTCCATGTCAGCAGATACTCATAATAGGCAAACAGGGCCGTATCCGGTGCCTCGTATTCGAATTCCTTCGTGAAGTTCTTCTCCACGCCGTTTTCGATGAGCATGTACTCCGCCTCGATCGTTTGATCATCCTTGAAGCGTAAGTTATATACTTCGCCCTCATCGGCAAATCCGACCAGATTCCCGAAGATATCCCGCACCTCATTGTCCGATGCGTAAACGGCCGTTGCGATATTATTATCTCTCCAGATCAGATTGGTCCCCACGACCTCATATTCAAAATAACCCGTCCGCAGATTAAAGAACGAATAGATGCTGCGATGCGGATTGACGTGTCCTTCCACAACGATCCATTCCCCGGCTTTTGTACAATCCATGATCGCCGTGATGGCAGGTGCGATATCCTCCATGTCGTAAGAGGCGTTGTTGCAGTAGAACATTCTCTGCTCGCTGTAAAAGTCAGGTTCGAGTTCCCCGAAGTCATAGATGCCGTAGAACGCCTTATCCACTTCCGACACCTGTTTGATGGTACCGTTCCCATCCGTTTTGATCTTGTACATATCCAGCGGGAACATGGAGTTCCAGGTTTTCTCATCATAGAAGCCGGAGGTATCAACCCCCGCATCCAGCTGATATTCAATGACCGCCGGGTCCTCTTCTTCCGTAAAGTATGCAGCGGTAAATGCCGTGTCCGAATACTCCCCAAAGGTATCATATGTATGCGGGATCATCTTCTGGAGAAAAACAGAATTACCATCCTTCTGCCATACCCATGCGTAAAAATCATCCGATGCGGATGCTGCGGCTTTCTGTCCGGCATCATGGCGGCGGTGGAACATCCACTGTGCCCATTTTCCGCCCGGATCATCCTTATGGATGTTAAAGACTTCCAGGGAGATCCAGGTATCGCCGTTTCCGATCTCATTCAGGAACAGGTAATCTTCCGTCTCGCCGCATCCGATGTAGAACTTTCCGCTTGTATCACAGCTTTCATCCGGCTCGGTACTTAAGTCATCACCCACAAGATCCGCAATGCCGTTCAGTTCCAGATTGAAATAGTCCAGGCTCTCCGCTTCCCCGGAATAATTCCGCTCAAATCCGATCGTACCCGTGCAGGATGCCTGATCCGAAAGGCGCATAAAAGTCAGGGAGCCGTCTTCTGCAAACGTAACGGTCGCATAATCCTCTCCGGTCTCAAGGTCCGTAAATCCCCATTCCCCTGCAAGAAAAGCACGGATCGCATCTTCACTTGAAAGATCCGCATCCGCATGAGAAAGCTGTACGTCTTCTGCGGTCGCATTGTCCGCTTTCGTACCGGGTTTGCGCATATCCGCTTTTTTCTGATTGGCGATCTTCTGTTTTAAATCCTCGCCTGCGTTTTTTTCTTCTTTTGCACCGCACGCCGATAAGCACAGGGCCATGCAAAGTATGAATGCCGTGATTTTTACTTTCCGCAAAATGATCCCTCCGATCTATTCCTCAAGCCATCCGTTTAAGTTCAGCACTTCCTCCACCGGATGACCGTTTACCTTAAAGCCTTTCTCATAATCACCCGTGACATAGAACCTGCAGATGCCTTCCTCGTACTCCATGGTCAGGTCAATAAAGCTTTCTCCATCGGTCCGAAGGAAATTCAGCCAGGTATTCTGCGGCAGGGTTTTTATCTCAGGCTCCGTATCATTCTCATCCGTAAACACTTCTGCCTCAAACGGTACAAGAACGGACATCGGTTCTACGTTGTACTCATCCCGGAACAGTTCGTCATATACCGGAATGCCGTCATCACCGACATGGGCTTTTGCGCTCAGTTCCAGCAGTTCGCGTACCAGAAAAGCATTGTGATCCATGATCAGTTCCGAAGGATTTGGGAATACTTCATATGCCGAATAATCCGTTGGCGCAAGTTCCCCGATCACGCGCCCGGTCAATTTCGGACTTCCGTCCGCAATTGTGTAGACAAGCGTTTCTCCCTCATCGCACAGATACAGATACTGTTTTTCGTCCTTTTGCACGAGATAGGCGGAGTAATACCCCTTTTCCTGCATTCCTTCCAGGCGGTCCTGACCGTAACGCGTTTTCACAAAACCGTACGAGATCGGAACGATATGATCATACGAAACGCTTAAGTCCTGACAGAGAATATCTTCGCAAAGCGAAAACGGCACGAAAGCACGCTCCACGAAATGCAGAAGATACTCGCTTCTTAAGAACGGATCGACCAGATAGAATTCAAAGCCCGCAGGCGATACCGTCCATGCAAAAAGCCCGTCATCACGGCACCCGTCAAGGCTCTCTTTCACCCGGTCCCTAAACTCTTGTTCCGTAAACATCTTCGTCGCTTCAGACGAATAGGAGCCGTTTGCGGTTTGTAAAGACTGGCAGATAAGTTCTGCCATGGCATCCGTATCAGTGATCAGATCCTGCAGCGTCAGCTGCCTGCCGCTTGCGGCATCAAACGTATAGCCGTGCACAAGCCGCATATCGGGCTCATAATCCCGGTTATAGCAATAGGTTTCCGTCATGTAACTGAATACGGATGTATCGGAACGCATCAGGTGCATACCGACACGTGGTGTCAGCGCGATAAAATCATCCGGATCTACCGCATGATAGAGTTCCCAGCGTTCCCTTGCCGCAGCCATTTCCGACTCCGTGGTTTCCAGTACCCAGCCGTTATAATCATCTATGATCTTCCGGATGTTTTCGGGCGCACCGGATTCCACGGATGCCGTAGCATATTCGGCATCGGCACCGCCCGTATAGCTGTCCCATTCATCCTTGCGTTCTTCTTCCGTAAAAATCACGGGAACCGCTTTTGCCTCTGCTGTGGGGACCGTCAGTTCTTCCGCCGTACAGTCTGAAAGCTTCATCGAAGGCTCCCAGGCATCCACACGTTCCTTTTCTTCGATCCGCGGCTTGTTGGCAATGGCATCTTTGATGTTTCCGATGCTGTCAGCAAGATCCGGTTTTTCTCTTGTACAGCCTGCAAGCAGGAGTAGCGCAACGAGTGCGCCTATGATCAAAATATACTTTTCCATATCGTTCTCCTATCACTCTTCTGATTATACACGATATTGCAGATGCAGAACAAGAAGCACAAAAAACGAAGCCTAACAGCGCAAAAATTGAGTAGACCGTTTCGGCCGTCCATGTATAAAATAAAGCATAATACATACGGGAGGACGTCTATGATCTACTATGTCAACGCAGATGCACAAAATAACGGAAACGGAAGCGTGGAAAGTCCGTTTAAAACGATCGGGGAAGCCGCAAATGCCGCTCACGCCGGCGATGAGGTGATCGTTTTCCCGGGAATCTATCGGGAAACGGTCGTCCCGAAACATGCCGGTGCAAGGGATGCCAGGATCACTTTCCGGTCAAAAACGCCTTTGGCGGCCGTGATCACCGGTGCGGAGCCTGTCGAAGACTGGGAAAAATATGAGGGAAACGTCTACAGGACAAGAATATCCAATTCCCTTTTCGGCTCCTATAATCCGTATACGACATATGTCTGCGGTGACTGGTATTTTGCGCCGACCGTACGGCATACGGGATCGGTTTTCCTGAATGACCGGATGATGTATGAAACCGTTTCACTGGAAGAATGCATAAACGGAGCGATCGATCCGACATCCTGGGATCCGGAAGGCTCCAAATATAAATGGTATACCGAACAGGACGGGGATCACACGGTCATCTATGCAAACTTTCAGGGCCTGAATCCGGACAATGAAAAGGTTGAGATCAGTGTCCGCAGGAACTGCTTTATGCCTGAGGAAAACGGCATCAATTATATTACGGTAAGCGGCTTTACGATCTGTAAGGCGGCAACCACATGGGCACCGCCCGCGGCTTATCAGGACGGAATGATCGGCCCGCACTGGAGCAAGGGATGGATCATCGAGGACTGTGAAGTATACGGAAGCAGATGCTGCGGGATCTCGCTCGGAAAATACAGGGATCCGGAAAATGACATGTATTTCTATACGAAGCACGTAAAGAGCCCGACGCAGATGGAACGGGATGCCGTCTGCAGGGGACAGTACCACGGATGGCTGAAGGAAAGCATCGGCTCCCACATCATCCGCAGATGCCATGTGCACCACTGTGAACAGACCGGCATCGTCGGACGTATGGGTGCGGTATTCTCCACGATCGAAGACTGCCATATCCACCACATCTGCAATTCCCAGCAGCTTGGCGGCGCGGAAACGGCAGGCATAAAACTCCATGCCGCGATCGATGTGACGATCAGAAGAAATCATATTCATAACTGCATCATGGGTGTCTGGCTTGACTGGGAAGCACAGGGTGCGCGCATTACACAAAATCTTCTGCATGACAATATGCGTCCCGCGGGCATCGAACAGGCAGAGGGTGCCATGTTCTCCACTGATGTGTTCATCGAAGTCGGACACGGCCCGACCCTGATCGATAATAACCTGCTGCTCTCCAATGTATCCGTTACGATCCCGAGTGAAGGCATCGCCGTAGTCCATAACCTGATCCTCGGCTCCTTCAGTCTCATCAACAGCGGCGTGGACAGCATCGTGAACGACCAGCGTGAACCGCGGTATACGCCCTATCATATCCGCCACAGAACCGAAGTTGCCGGCTTCATGACGATCCTGCACGGCGATGACCGGATCTACAATAACATCTTTGTTCAGAACTATCCCGTTACGGATGCATCCAAAACACCGGAGGACAATGATTATCAGGTTGTCGGAACCGCGCCTTTTGATATCTTCCCGCGCTATGACGAATGGATCGCAAATTTCATGATGGACAGAGAGCCCGACATGGGTGCGCTTGCGACCTACCACTTCGGGCATCTGCCGGTCTGGGTCGACGGAAATGCGTACTTTAACGGTGCCACGATCTGTAAGCACGAGCAGACGTTCTTAAATGATACGGAACATAAAATTGACGTAAAAATAACCGGGACGGAGGGCAGTTACCGGCTTACCACCGACCTGCAATCCTGTCTCGGTCAATTTAAAGTGAATCTTCTGAACAGTGAATCCCTCGGCAAAGCTTTCGAACCCGAACAGCGCTTCGAAAACCCCGACGGAACGGATATCGTATTTGATACGGATTATTTCGGTTACAAACGAAATGCCGATGTGATCCCGGGTCCGTTTGCAAGCGCCGAGGCTTTTGCCAGGGCACTGAACAACCAGCTTTAATATGCGATGATAATACCGCCGGGATTCTCATAGGAAGTACTTAACCCCTGTGCATCCAGGATCTCGACATCCGTAAAGCCGAACCGCTCTTTAAAGACCCTTGCCACCTTGGTGCAAAGTTTTTTGCTGTCACACTGGGTAATGCGGACGCGCCTTGTGATGTCGGGATCTTTTTTCTCGACATGATAGAGCATGCGGTTTACGGCACGGTTCATCCCGATCGCCTGGTCGATCTGTTTGATCACGCCATCATCGCCGATCAGGACCGGCTTGATGTTCATGGTCGTTGCAACCAATGCCTTGATCCCTTTCAGACGGCCGTTGCGTTTAAAGGTCTCCAGATCGTCCAAAACAAAGATCGTTGTCATCTGATCACGATAATCTTCTACCTCTGCAACGATCTCTTCGAAATTCCGTCCGGCCTCTGCCAGCTCCACGACCTTTTCGTAGATCTGGTGCTCCCCTGCGGCAGCACTGTAGGAATCAAAAACATGGATCTGCACGCCCTCGTGCTCTTCTTCAAACATTTCTTTGGCCAGCATCGCGCTGTTGTATACGCCGCTCAATTTGGAAGATATGGTCACAACAAAGTTGACAGATGAAGCATCAAAGGACTGATAAAATGCGTCCGGAGAAGGGCATGCCGATTGCGGATAACCCTCGTCTTCTTTGATCAGCTTGATCCACTCTGCCTGCGTCCGCTTTCCGTCATCCGGATATTCGACACCGCCGATGATGACAGACATCGGTACACTTACCGCATGACCGCTTGTAAGTTCTTCCTTCGTAAAATCACAACAGCTGTCGCCGATCACTCTATAGTTCATGAATCAACCTCCGAAATATCATAAAAGAAACGCTTTAATTCTCTCTCGTCCATCAGCACCGGAACAGGGTATACGGGATTGGCTTCCTTTGCAGCCAGTTTTGCAAGAAGCGGGATCTCTTCCCTCTTGATCCCATCCACCTTATCCGGGATCTTCAGTTTCGCATTCAGGTCCTTGACCGCCTGAATGAACTTGCGCGCGGCAAGCGCCTCATCCTCTTCCATTTCACTGAGACCTGCCGCAATGCTCAATGCTTTTAACTGCGGATAAATCTTTGCCCCGTACCCTTCCAGGACATAGGGCAGCACCGTGGCACAGGTCTGGCCGTGCGGCACATTGTATCTGCCGCCCAGCGTATGTGCAACGGCATGTACATACCCGACATAGGATACCGTAAAGGCACAGCCTGCCAGATAGGCGGCACGGAGCATATTGCGCCTTGCCTTCATATCATCTCCGTTCCGGTATGCTCTTTCCAGATTATGAAAGATCAGCCGGACCGCACGTAAACTCTCTCTCCTGGTCTGTTTCGTCGTGGAATTGCCGATATAAGCTTCTACGGCATGCGTCAGCGCATCCATTCCGGTTCCCGCCGTAATAGAAGGAGGCAGACTTCTTGTCACTTCCGGATCCAATACCGCATAATCCGGGATCAGCGGAAAATCCATCACCGCGTATTTATGCTTTGTCTCCGGATCCACGATCACAGCCGCGACCGTTGTCTCACTTCCCGTACCGGCAGTCGTCGGAACGGCGATCATGAGCGGGGTCTTCTTCCAAACCTTTAGGATCCCGCCAAGCTGTTCTAAGTTCTTATCCGGCCTTGCGATCAATACCCCGACCGCCTTGGCACAGTCCATGGAAGAGCCGCCGCCAAAGCCGATCAGCGCCTGTGCATCATTTTCGATATACAGTCTTCTTGCTTCTTCAACCTGTGCAACCGTCGGATTGGCCTCAACCTTGTCATAGACCGTAAGATCGATATCCTCCTGTTCGAGGATCTCTTCAAGATGCTTTGTCAGTCCCAGAGAACGGATACTTTGATCCGTTACAAGCAAAACGCTTGTAATGCCCTTTTTGTGTAACAGCTCCGGGATTTCATCGACCGCATTTAAGATATCGGGATTCCGATATGGTAAAACAGGGATCGCCACTTTAAAGCCAAACTGGAAAGCTCTACAAAAGAGTTGCTGTGCTATATTCATGTTTCATCATCCATTTCCGTATTTACAGAACGCTGTAGCCTTTTGCGGCAAGACATTCTGCCACTTCCGGCGTGTCCGCGCAATGGAATACCATGATCGGTTTTCCCGAACCGCGGTTAAAGGACAGATAGAGATAATCCACATCAATGTTGCTCTCTTCAAGCGTCGATAAGAGTTTATGCAGATTACCCACCTCGTCCTCGACTTCCACGCCGATGACGTCCGTCGTGCGGCAAAAATAACCTTGTTCTTTTAAGGCATCACAGGCCTTGTCCGCATCGCTTACCACCATGCGGACAATCCCGTATTCTGCACTGTCATTCGTTACGGAACCTAAGATATTGATCTCATTGTTCAGCAGGATCTCCGTGATCCTGCGCATGGTTCCTTTTCTGTTTTCCGCATACACGGATACCTGTTTCAGCATTTGATCTTCCTATTCCTTCTGCGAATTAACAAGCGCTTCAAGATCCTGCCGTACATCCTCTACGGTCTGGTCGATCAAAGCTGTTGAAGCAGAGATCTCCTGCGTGGATGTTGCAAGGCTCTGCGCCTTGGTGTTAACATCCGATACGATCTTCTGCAGTTTTTCCGTTTCATTGGAAATGCTCTCTACCGCACTCCGGATATGCTGGTTCGCTTCGCCGCTCTTGGTGGCCGTTTCCTTGGAGTTGGATGCAAGACCGTTGATCTCACTGGCAACAACCGCAAAGCCTTTACCCATCTCTCCTGCCCTTGCTGCTTCGATGGAAGCATTCAGCGCCAGCAGATTGGTCTGTTCCGCAATATCCACAACCCGTTCATTGTTGCCTTCCAGCTCGTTCAGATCATTTTCGATCTGTGTAACGGACGCGCCGAGACGATCACAGGATTTCTCAACATCCTCGATCTCTTCGGAAATGCCTGCACTCTCCGTAGCATTGCTGGTATTACCGGCAACCATGTCCTCAATGGAATTCCTGAGTGTCATAAACTTCTCGTTAATCGTCTCAACGGTCCGCATGATCTCATCACGCTGCTTTGTCAGTGCAGCTCTCTCCTGTTCCACCATGTCCTGCGCCTCGACCTTCTCGATTTCCACAAGGTCTTTGAGGTAATGCACGCAGTTTTCCTTATGGTTGAAACCGTTGTAGATCGCCGTTGCCATTTCGGTACAGGATTCATATCCGCAGCAGGAGCAGTTGATCTTGCGGGACGCTTCGTCATGTTTGTTCATATCCGCAAAAATCGCATCGAGCTCCTTGGGGGACGGGGTCTTGACCTTGCACTGGTTTGATCTGTCCGTATATTTTCTCAGATAATCGTTGAGATTTAAGCCTGCAAACTGTTTGTTCAGTTCTGCCAGACGTTTTGCAGGTGTAAGCGGTCTGGACCACGGGCTCTTCTTGCCGTCCTTCTTCACGCTTTCCTGAATATCATGCAGGCTGTAGAGTGCATCATCGGTTTCGGATTTTTCAGGATCCGTACCGGTACCGCAGATACAACCGCTTTCACAGTTCAGTGCGTCAATAAATAAGAACGGAGTTTTGTTCTTCGCGATCTTGTCCCTGTTGTTGCGCAGGAAATGATACATCCGCTTCTCGCCTTCCATCTGGCGGATGAACACATCCTCGCCAAGCAGCCAGTATACGTTTTCTTTCAAACCGCCGGGCATCGGATAAACGGAACCGAGACCGTATTCGATCTCATCCGTAATGGGCGTTCCGTCAATATTATGCTCCTTAACATAACGCATGAGATGTTCAAACGTAACATTGTACTGTACCAGACCCGCATTGTTCGGATCATCGATCTCCGCTTTCTTTGCGATACAGGGACTGATGAATGCCAGTTTATCCTTGATCTTTAATTCTTTTCTGGCATAAACCGCTGTACACATTAAGGGGCTCTGTACCGGGAAGAGTTTCGGAAGCAGCTCCGGCGTATACCGCTCAATATAACCGACAACAGCCGGACAAGGCTGGGAAATACCGCCCAGATAATTGTTCTTCATGATGTAGTTGATATAACCCCAGGTCGTGATATCCGCACCGAAAGATACGCTGATAAAGCGTCTGACACCGGCTTTCTTCAGGCCGCCAAGCACCCTCTCGTATTCCTTCGGATAATTCGCCTTAAATGCAGGCGCGATCAGAACGGAAATCGCTTCTCCCTTTTGCAGGTCCGTAAAGAAACGCTCCGTATCATCCCTGAATTCCCTTGCATGATGTTCGCAGGCATCCATACATGCGCCACAGGCGATACAGCGGGTTCCGTCAACCTCGATACGGGATACTCCGTTCTCATCGGGATCCGTGGAAATATTCGCTCCCATACAGCTGCAGTCATGGATACACTTGTTACAGCCGACGCATAGATCGTTGGTATAGATCAGACCGTCATTTGCACTCATTCTTTTTCCTCCACACTTATATGATTATTATTTTCATTTTGCATACGGTTTTCATATTCATTCTTCGGCATCGGCTTGGCAAAATAGTAACCCTGGATCATATCACAGCCAAGATCTGCCAGGAAATCAACCTGTTCCTTAATTTCAACACCTTCTGCGACCGTGCGCATATTGAGGCTCTTTGCAAGTTTGACCGCTTCCGATACAACGATCTGTCCGCGGTTGCTTCCTTCATCTCCTCTGAAGAATTCCGCATCCAGTTTTAAGACGTCAAGCGGCATATCCTTCAGGGAATTTAAAGAGGAATACCCGGAGCCGAAATCGTCCATGGAAACGGTAAATCCGTAACTCTTCAATCTGTTGATCGTATTGATCATCGCCTTCTTATCATCGAAGAAAGCACTCTCCGTCACTTCCAGTTCGATCAGTTCATGCGGTGTGCCGATGGAATCGATGATCCCCTTGATCTGTTCTGCCAGATCGCTCTCGATAAAATGCGCACGCGATACGTTTACGGAAACCGGCACGCATTTGTATCCACTGTCAAGCCAGGCTTTCTGATCCTTTGCAACATGCTCGATCATGTAGTGGTCGATCTGCGGGATGAAACCGCTCTTTTCAAAGATCGGGATAAAGCGTCCTGGCGGGATCAGGCCGAATTCCGGCGAGTTCCATCGAACCAGCGCTTCCGCACCGCGCAGTTCATTCGTTTTCGGATCGTATTTAGGCTGATAATATACCAGGAATTCTTCATTTGCAAGTGCGGCATCCTGCCGTTCCCTGACCGTATCGATCCAGCGCTGTTCTTCCACCAGTGCTTCATCAAAGAAGGCGATCCCTGATCCTTCATTGTCGGGAAGCGATTCTCTTGCCGCGCAGGCATTGTTGTATTCTTCCTCGATGTTTACGGTCTTGCGACGAACGATCTTTCCGCTTGCATCAACCACGGGCTCCATCAGGTCGACACCGATATGGAATGCAAATTTATGCGTCTCATCGATGTTTTCAAGCCTTACAAGTAAATCTTCAACCCTTTGCTTCAGCTCATTGATGTTATTGTATTGCAGCAATACAGCAAAGCTTGCGGAGGAACAATGCGCGCTCATCTCTTTTCTGCGCAAGATCCCTGCAATGGTCCGGTCCACTTTGCAAAGCATTGCTTCCCCTTCCGCTATGGAATGGCAGACACAGAAATTCCTGTAGTCCATGAACAGGATACTTAAAATCGCATAGTGTTTGGATGCATTGCCGCGTCTCTTGAGCATCTGCTCGCCGCGGATCAAGATCCACATCCAGTTATGCTGCCCGGTCACTTCATCCGTGAAGAAAACGGATAAGAGCTTGCGCTGATGGGACCGGTTCGTGCAGATACTGATGATCATGATCACAAAGATCACAAAGATCATGATCGCTAAGAGTGCCGCAAAAGCCGACAACAGGATGACATCTCTCAAATAGATCTTAAAGGACGCTTTGCCGACAAAGGATTTCCCGTCTTTCATCGGTACTTCGATCCAGAACGGCAGGTTGGCATGATTTTGCCCTTCCCTAAGCTGCTCTAAGATCAGGTTGTCGTTCTTTGTCAGGAAGTGGTATGTTTTCCTGAAGTTTACGGCCAGATAGCCGCCTGCGGTCGGGGATAAGAAATCACCTTCCCGGTCCGGATAGTAGGTGATCAATCCCGTTACACCTGAAATCCTGATAAACTCCGGTGTCAGATCACAGGTGTTCTCACCACTCTCCTCTATGATCTCATCATCCTCATTTAAGATCAGGTAACTGCTGTGATCATCGAGCAACTGCAGCACGCGGCTGTCCGAATCCAGAAGACCGTTTTCATAGAGTTTGGCCATGTAGGAAACATGATCATACTCCCCCTGTATTTTCTGGCCCAGCAGATTATTGAGAAAGGACGCCACAAATAATACCAGCGCCGCATGCGCGATCAGCGTGAACAGGATCAGAAACAGCAGGGACAGCCACAAATGGCTTTTTTTCAGTTTTCGGAAACGTTGTTCTTTATTGTTAGCCATAGAAAAATCTTAAAGCGTATATTGCGCAAGATCTGTCGTGATCGTATCCGAATACTGATTCAGGTTTGCGCTGATATGCGCGATATTATCTGTTTCAGCCACGAGCTTGTTGCTCTCCGTAACGATCTGATCGCTCAGATTCAGGATCTCCGTAATGGTTGCGGCCTGCTCCTGCGTGGTTGCCGCATTGCCGGATGCCACATCATTGATCTTTTCGATGCCGTTTGTGATCTCCATGATCCCGTCCGTTGCCTTGGCTACATCATCATAGATCAGGTCAAAGGACTTATTGGCACTTTCCACACCGCTCATGCAGGCATCCATATCGGTCATACAGATATCCGCTTTATGGTTAATATCCTCAATGTTCTTGGTAATGCTGCCGATCAGCTGGCGGATGGTTTCCGTTGCCTCAGAGGACTGCTTTACAAGAGTACCGACTTCAGACGCAACAACCGCAAAGCCTTTGCCCATCTCTCCCGCTCTGGCTGCTTCGATCGAAGCATTTAAGGACAGCAGGTTGGTCTGCTCGGAGATCGCATTGATCGCATCCGTGATCCCAGTGATCTCTTCGATCGATTTCGCGGTGGAACGGATCAGATCCGTTAAGTCACGCATGGTCTCATTCAGCGTGGTCACGTTCTTCGTCATGCTTTCCATCTCGTTCTTACCGGTCGTGGAAGAATCCATGGTTGCAACACAAAGGTTCTTTACGTCTTCCGCATTCTGTGTCAGCACGCTCGAGGTGGTCGCAAGTTCCGTTGCTTCCCTTGCGATCTCATCGATCGACTGGTTCATGGCATTCAGCGTATCGTTCAGTTTCTCGATCGATTCACCCTGCGACTGGTTCGCGTTCGATAAAGCCTGCGAAATATCATAACACTCACCGGCATTCTGATTCATATTGCCGGAAATACCGGATAATTTCACAAGCATGTCACGCATGTTGGAAATATAGTCATTTAAGCGTTCACTGAGTGTCGTGATCTCGTTATTTCCCTTCGGGGAAAGCGTAACGGTAAAATCGCCCTGGCTGATATCGGTCAACCGCTCGGTTACCTCTGCAACCGGATTCAGATATTTGTTGATGACGAAGTAAAGGACTCCGGCTAAGAAGATCATGAGGATTGCCGCAATGATCAGCGTGATCGTCATGGTCCGGCGGATATTTGAGCTGACAACAGTATAGGGAACCGCACTGACTACGATCCAGGAGGTTTCCGCAATGTCTGTTGCCGCAAACATCATCTTGCCTGCGCCGGTCTTAACGGTCTGCACCTTATCCACATCAATTGCATTGACCGTATTCAGGGAATCGATGACTCCATTCAGTCCCTGCATGATCGGATCGGTGCTTTCCGGAACGGTCTGTCCCACAACGCCGTCCGCATTGCTGACCAGAATGTCCTTGGTCTCTTTGTTGATAATATAGAATTTCGCATCGGGTGAGGAAGACTTAAAGTCATTCATCCTCTCTGCGACTTTATCGAAGTTGATGTCACTGCTAAGTACTACCTGATCCCTGATCATGACTGCGCATGCCAGGCAGGTTTTTCCCGTGCTTGCATCCACATAGGGTTCGGAAGTATAGATCTCCCCGCCTTTTGAGATCGCACCGGTGTACCACGGTCTGTCCGTAAATACGAATGTATCATCGGGGATCCAGCCGGAACCGTCTAAGAATGTTCCGGTATCACCGAATGCCATATAGATATCCTGAGAGTCCGGGTCCAACTCGGTCAGCTTTAAGAGCATGGCCAGTGTATCGTCATAGGACATCTCCGAGCTGTTCTTCACCACATCCGCGGTCTGTCTCACGCGCTGTTCGATCAGACTCCACCAGTTGTACACTTCACTGGCATAAGAAACGGATTCCTTGGACAGAACGGATTCTGTCAGTTCCGTGATCTGACTGTTCTGCATTTTCAGATTGATCGCCGTGATAATGACAATGATGATCGCCACATAAGCAATGACATGTGACAACAGGATTTGTTTCAGCTGTTTTCTCTTTTTCATGAAAGGCCTCCCGGAAACAGTATAATCTGTAATACTATTACGAATCTATATTTTACACTGATGTGACGAAAAAATCAATTTCGACAATTACATATTAAAATAGAATTTTCTGCATTTTTATGCTATATTTGTTCTATATATTGTGTTTTACGAGGTAAAGAGGCACATATTATGGGCAAGATCAAAGATGCGATAGAACGCTATAACAAATATGTTTATGATCCGTCAATGAATGTCAAAGACCGGTCCTTTATCGTCTTTTCCATGACGGTTTTGGTTGCGCTCTTTGCTGCCATTCCCTGCGGACTGATCATGCATGAACCGCCGATCGCCACGATCTCCACGTTTATCGGCGCGCTGTTTTTTACCGTCTATGTACTCATCTGCGTGAAAAGAAAAGCGCTGAAACGTGCCCGTATCGCGATCTCGATGATTCTCGTATTTATCTTCCTGCCCGCCATGTTCTTTTCAAACGGCGGTGTGGAAGGCGGCACACCCGTATGGCTTCTGCTTGGGACCATCTATATTGCCATTATCTTAGAGGGCCGGCTCAAATATGCCATGCTGATCATCAACACGGTCATGATGATCGGATATTTCATCATCGGATACAAATATCCTGCGCTTGTCACATCTTATTCCAGAGGCGGTAATTATTTTGACACCATGGCCGCCATCGTCATTGTCAGCTGGATTATTTTTACACTGATCTCCTTCCAGTTAAACTTATCGCGTCGGGAAGAAGCGGACAAGAACCTTCGAAAACTTTTCGAACAGACCGCAACAGCGCTCGTCAATGCGATCGATGCAAAAGACAAATACACACACGGTCATTCCTCACGTGTAGCCGATTATTCCAGAAAGATCGCCGAACAACTCGGCAAGAGCGCGCGCGAATGTGACAACATCTATTATGTGGCCCTGCTGCATGATGTCGGCAAGATCGGCATTCCCGAACACATCATCAACAAAGAAGGAAAACTGACCAAAGAAGAATACGAGACCATCAAACAGCACCCGGAGCTTGGCGCGCAGATCCTTCAGAGCATCAGTGAGATCCCGTTTATCAGTATCGGTGCACATTTCCATCACGAGCGCTATGACGGAAAAGGTTATCCCTTAGGTCTTAAGGGTACGGACATTCCCGAATATGCAAGGATCATTTCCGTAGCGGATGCCTATGATGCCATGACTTCCAAGAGGAGTTACCGTGAAACGATCCCGCAATACGAGGTGCGCGAGGAATTCGTGAAAGGTTCCGGCACACAGTTTGACCCTGATTTTGCAAGGATCATGGTCCATCTCATCGATATCGACAGCGAATACGAGATGCAGGAGCATGAAGAAGTTAAGGAACTGGCCGGCAAAAACGAACTGGTCATTGAAAATCACAGGGATGCGATCTCAGACGGTATCCTGCTCACACCGTTCATGACAACGATCACGATGCGCGTGGAGCCGGATAAGAATATCCCGGGACGGATTTCCGCTCCTTCCATGGTCCTCTTTGATTCCCTGGACGGGCACTATCATAGTGATAATGAAACCAGGAAAGACATGCTCTATTTTGAATACGGAGAGATCTGGTTTGACGGGAAACAGGAAACCGAAGGCGCCAGAAGAATGGTCGTCTGCAAACTGGAGCCGTCGAATATGCTGAAGCATAACGAATACCGGATCGAAGCGGTCAGGATCAAGGATCATGCCCTGATCAGGATCGTCGGACGTAAAGAAGCAAACGAGATCGTCATCGCACTTCCTGACAGCGCCAGATATGCCTATATCGGCCTGACCGGTGAATACTGTCATTATTCCCATGTAAAGCTTACGAAAGCCGAAGAAAAATGTGACCTGTTCTATATTCCCAGGATCGCGGAAGAGATCAGTTACATCAACGTTCCCGCAGGCGACATTCCGAATATTCAGGTCGACGGCTATCGGACCGACGCCTCCGAAGGAATTCCCGTTTCGGATGGCATGCAGATCACGTTCCATACCCGCAGCCTTCCTACCGCCAGACTGGTATGGCACTGTGCATACCTGAACATCTTCACATCCGAAAACGGTCTGGTATACGGTCCGGAATACAAGGACTTTATGCTCATGCGTTTAGACGGGGAATGCTGGGAAGGCGATCCCGGCTGTGTTGTAACACCGCTTGTAAACCGGAATGATGATTTTGCCGGATGGGATGCCTGGAAACAATTCAACAAAAAAGGATATGACTGCACCGTCACGTTTGAACGTCATGATAACGAGATCATCGTACGAACGGAAAATGCAGGCATATCCTTAAAGAACACCGTCACGATCAACGACGGAAGCGAGCAAATCTATGTTGCACTGACCGGTGATCAGTGTGCGATCACAAACATCCGGATCAAGGTCGTACCGGCCTTGTAAAAATCCCTACTGCTCATCTTCAGACGGATCAGCTTTCAGAGCCGCGGCCTGTAATTCCTGGATATCCGGGAATGCGGAAAGCATCGGCTCCACATCATCTTTCTTGGCAATGATACGATGTACATAATTGGCCGTACACTTCATGACCTGTGGCGAAAGAACCAGCACACCGATCAGGTTGGGAAGCATCATAAGACCGTTAAAGGTATCCGAGATATCCCATGCCAGCTGTGCTTCCATTAAGGAACCGCCGAGAACCAGCAGCACAAACACGATCCGGTAAGGCCATACGCCCTTTTCCCCGAACAGATACGTGCATGCCGTTGTTCCGTAATGGCTCCAGCCAAGAACCGTTGAATATGCAAACAACAAAATCGCAAGGGCGATGAATCCGGATCCGATGGGACCGAATGCCTGCCCGAACGCATAACTCATAAGGTTTGAAGAACCGCCGATCTGCTCTAATATTGCTTCATCCGCAACACCGTTTGTCAGATCGACCGCACCGGAACTTAAGAGCACGATCGCCGTTAACGTACATACGATGATCGTGTCCGCAAACACTTCGAAAATTCCCCACATACCCTGTCTGATCGGCTCTTTGACGTTGGAGCTGGAGTGCACCATAACAGAAGAACCAAGACCGGCCTCGTTGGAGAATACGCCACGCTTAAAGCCCATCTTCATAGCCAGCGCAATACCGGCACCGAATCCGCCGCCGGCAACAGCTTTCACCGAGAATGCACCTTCAAAGATCGCTACAAAGATTGCAGGGATCTTCGCAACATGCATGATGATAATGATGATCGCGCCGAGGAAATACAGAACGACCATAAAGGGAACCAGTTTCTCCGTAACGGCAGCAACCCTCTTTAAACCGCCGATCACGACAAGACCGACAGCGATCACAAGGAAGATGCCGACTGCGATCTTCGGGATCCCGAATGCGCTGTTGACGTTGGAAACCATGGAATTTACCTGGCTCATGTTCCCGATACCGAAACTTGCCAGCAGGCAGAAAATGGAAAACAGCACCGCCAGAACGGCACCGATCGCCTTGCAGCCTTTCTTTCCGCCAAGTCCGTCTCTTAAGTAATACATGGCACCGCCATGCCACTCGCCCTCGGAACCTTTTCTTCTGTAAAGGATACCGAGCACGTTCTCCGAATAGTTGGTCATCATACCGAAGAATGCAATGACCCACATCCAGAATACCGCACCGGGCCCACCCGTTGCGATCGCGCCGGCAACGCCGACGATATTACCCGTTCCGACCGTGGCAGCCAGCGCCGTACAAAGCGACTGGAACTGCGAGATCTGCTTGTCGGAAGTATGCGTGGTCACATGTTTGTCGCGAAAGATCGCACCTAAAGTGTTGTGCCACCAATGGCGCCAGTGGCTGACCTGGAAAAACTTTGTCAGGCAGGTCATGAACACGCCGGTGAAACCTAACAGGATCAATGCAGGCCAGCCCCATACCGCCCCGTTGATCGCGTCGTTGATACGTGTGATTGCCTCAATCATAATCCTCTCTCCTCTATACTCATTTTATTTCTTGATCAGTTTTACATTGCGGATATGGATGGTCGCGGTCGATCCCTGTTTGCCCATGTTGAACTCCACGCGTCCGTTGTCATCCGTTTTATCCTGCATATCCACTTCAAAGGTAAAGGTCTGCCACTCTGTGGTCAGATCAACCGGCGTATCCGGGAAATAGCGGATCCAGTCCACATCCGGTGCCGTGATCGCAGGCTTCATGGTACGGGGTTCGTCTGCTTTGGCCTCAAAGGAAAATTCATACTGGCAGCCCTGCTCCATCGGCATTCTGGGCTGAACCAGCTGGACCGAATACTCTTCCGTTCCTTCTTTCTCCGAGGTGATAATGATCTCGTGATCGCCGATCTCGGCCGACCCTTCCCCGCCGTTAAAGAGCAGGAATTTCCAGTTCTCATCATCGGTTAAGTCTTCTTTTTCGGCAAAATCACTGTTATAGACAAAGTTTCCGTTCTCATC
>JAEEGL015441825.1_pt1 | contig 21239 bp, 16 predicted proteins | sample 9134231 | NCBI WGS metagenome assembly JAEEGL01 (sample SAMN16246548, study PRJNA631951) | gut metagenome | biome: gut microbiome; feature: rumen; material: fiber-attached | host: Bos | place: Iran: Karaj | collected 2018-10 | reverse complement strand
TCCTCATATACTTCGGACATGCTGTCATATTCTTCCTCGTCCATGAAGTTTTTGAGCATTTTATCGTAGGTCGCGCTGTCAAGCTTTATGTTTTCGCTGACCCGGATCGCATCCATAATGATGATGTCCTTGGCGTAATCCAGCGCCTCTTTTTCCAGATCATCCTTGCTGACACCCATCATGTCATAGATGTCTTCCTCCTCGTATCCCATCATGTCGGCATAGTCCTCATAACCTGCCTCCACACACTCTCTGGCATACTGCTGCACATTGGCGGGAATGGTCTTAAACTGAGATCCCTCCTTCACCGCATTCAGAAGATCCTGAACATAGGTTGCGCGATCGTCGTACTCATACTCTTCCTCCAGCGCCTGTTTCATGCTCTGTCTGAAATCTTCCTCGGACTCATACCCCATCTCAGATAATAGCGCATCATCAAGTTCAGGTATAACTGCGTTGTAAACCCTCTCGATGGAGTAATCCAGCGTTACCGTATGTCCGCACAATATCATATCCTCGAAATCCGCATCATAAACGCATTCAAACTGCCCGGAATCTCCCGCGTTTTTCCCGATGATGAAACTGTCAAACTCCTCTCCCCACTCGGCTTCACCCAGGGTCATGTCATAGGCATCATCCGAAAAATCATACAGCACCTCGCCGTCATCGGCTGTGGCTTTGACACGTATATCTATCATGTCTCCCATTTCTATGGGACCGTCTTTATCCACGTAATCAGCCATGCCCTCGATCTCTTCCTGCATGGCAGTCTGAATATCTTCCTCCGTAATCTCGGTATGGACATATTCCACGCCCAGATCACTGATCTTCCCCAGGGTTACATACTGTGCAAGATTTTCGGGCTTTCCATCCGATGATCCACATCCGGTGAGGATTACGAAGATGATCGGGATCATGTATAAAAGTTTTGTTTTTTTCATGTAGTACCTCCGTTTACGGGGTTGTGTTGGGGGAGCCTTTAAAAAAGGTACCGGATCTGTCCGGTACCTCTTGTATATTTCAGATCACAGTCCCAACACTGCAGATGCAATATCATGCCGCATGTATTTGTTGGAAAAATCCACCCATTCGGTGGCTTCATAAGCCTTCTTCCGGGCCTCGATCAGTGTGTCCGCTGTAGCTGTAATGCCCAGGACACGGCCTCCGTTGGTCACGATATTGCCGTTCTCATCGAACTTCGTTCCGGCATGGAAGCAGTAGTAATCTTCTTTTCCCTCGAAATTCTCAAGTCCTGTTATCAGTTTACCCTTCTCATAGGAAACCGGATAACCGTCGCTGGCCAGCACAACGCAGACAGTAGCCCTGTCTGAGAATTTCAGGTCGATCTCGTCAAGACGGCCGTCTATGCAGGCATCTATAACGTCTATAATGTCATTCTCCAATCTCGGCAGCACAACCTGCGCTTCGGGATCTCCGAATCTGGCATTGTACTCCAACACCTTCGGTCCGTCCTCCGTCAGCATCAGTCCGAAGAAGATAACTCCCTTGAAAGGTCTGCCCTCTTTGGCCATGGCGTCCACCGTAGGCTGGAAGATCTTCTCCCTGCAGAATCTGTCGATTTCCTCCGTATAGAAAGGACTGGGTGAAAAATTACCCATGCCGCCGGTGTTGAGTCCCGTATCACCGTCTCCCGCTCTCTTGTGATCCTGCGCGGAATCCATTATCTTAACTGTCTTTCCGTCCACAAAGGAGAGTACCGATACCTCCCTGCCGGTCATGAACTCCTCTATCACCATGGTGTTGCCGGCAGATCCGAATTTCTTATCCTCCATGATCTCTTTAACTCCGGCTTTTGCCTCCTCTAAGGTGTTACATATCAGAACGCCTTTTCCGAGAGCCAGACCGTCTGCCTTCAGCACGACAGGCATCTTAGAAGTCTCAAGATATTTTAAGGCTTCCGCAGGATCCGTGAAGTTCTCATATGCTGCGGTAGGAATGCCATATTTTTTCATGAGATCCTTTGAAAAGGCCTTGGAGCCTTCCAGGATAGCTGCATTTTGGCGGGGTCCGAAGCATCTTAAACCCTCTGCCTCAAATACATCCACTATGCCGCCCACCAGCGGATCATCCATTCCTATGATGGTAAGGTCGATCTCTTTTTCTTTAGCGAAAGCTACAAGCTTGTCAAACTCCATTGCGCCGATTGCCACACACTCAGCCAGTGAGGCAATTCCTGCATTTCCCGGTGCACAGTATATCTTATCAACCCTTTTGCTCTTTGAAACAGCGTATGCGATGGCATGCTCCCTGCCGCCGCTGCCTACTATCAAAACCTTCATGTTTTTCTCCTTATAATATGCTCACTCTGCCGTCAGCGACCTTCAGTCTGTCGTTAGCATAGAGATTTATAGCTTCCGGCAGTATCTTCCACTCAGCCTGCTCCATGATGCGTTTCTGCAGAACCTCAGGTGTGTCACCTTCCTCGATGTAAACCGCCTTCTGTAAGATGATAGGACCTGTGTCGGTACCCTCATCCACGAAATGTACAGTAGCTCCGCTGACCTTGACGCCCCTTTTCAGCGCTGCTTCATGAACCTTCAGACCGTAGTATCCCGTACCGCAGAAAGACGGTATCAGGGACGGATGAATGTTGATGATCCTGCCGGAAAACTTCTGCACCATGATGTCCGGTATGATGACAAGGTAGCCCGCCAGCACCACAAGATCGATGTCACGGCTCTCAAGGGCTGCCACCAGCTCCTCATTGAAAACGCTTCTGGATTCATAATCCTTAGGGCTTATGCAAAGTGCCTCGATACCTGCGTCTTTGGCGCGCTGCAAGGCATATGCGTTTTTGTTGTTGCTGATGACGACTGCTATCTCAGCATTTGTGATGGTGCCGTCATTTATGGCTGCGATGATCGCTGCCAGGTTTGTACCGCCTCCGGATACCAATACCGCAATCTTTGTCATATGAGGTCTACTCCCTTTTCACCATCTGTGATCTTACCTACAATGTATGCCTTCTCGCCTGCTGCCTCAACAGCCGCAACTGTCTTGTCGGCGTCTGCGGCATCCACTGCCAGTACCATTCCAAGACCCATGTTGAAGGTGTTGTACATCATATGCTCCTCGATGTTACCCTCTTTTGCAAGCTTTTTGAAGATTGGCAGCATGGGATAGCTGTCTTTTTCTATGACTGCTCTCGTGCCGTCCTTCAGCATTCTCGGGATATTCTCGTAGAATCCGCCACCTGTGATGTGGCTGCAGGCCTTCACCGTTACTCCGCTGTCTTTGATGCTCTTTAAAGCCTTTACATATATGATGGTGGGTTTCAAAAGTGCCTCGCCCAGAGTGCAGCCCAGCTCGGCATCATATCTGTTGAGGTTTGATTCATCCATCCTGAAAACATTCCTTACGAGAGAGAAACCATTGGAATGAACACCGCTGGAAGCTATGCCTACCAGCACATCCCCTGCCTTAAGGTTCTCACCTGTGATGATGTCTTTCTTGTCTACCACGCCCACAGCGAAACCGGCAACATCATATTCCTCTTCTGGCATGAGTCCCGGATGCTCTGCTGTCTCGCCGCCTATAAGTGCAGCGCCTGCCATCTCGCAGCCCGCAGCAACGCCCTTTACGATCTCTGCGATCTTCTCCGGGTAATTCTTGCCGCACGCAATATAATCCAGGAAAAACAAAGGTTCTCCGCCTGCGCAGGCAACGTCGTTAACACACATGGCAACTGCGTCAATACCTATGGTATCATGCTTGTCCAGGATGAAGGCCAGTTTGATCTTAGTGCCCACACCGTCAGTTCCGGATAACAGAACAGGTTCCTCCATGTTCTTTATCTTGGCGAGAGAAAACGCACCGGAAAAACCTCCCAGTCCTCCTATAACCTCTTCCCTCATGGTCTTTTTGACATGCTCCTTCATGAGCTCCACCGAACGGTATCCCGCTTCGATGTCCACGCCTGATGATTTGTAATCCATTATGCTTCTCCTTTTTTTAATCTTTATCTTTTAACTCGTCTGCTTCAACTTTTAAGCGGAACATTCAGTTCCTCACAGCCCTCCACCACGAAGAGACCGTTTCGTATGATATCATGAGTCGTTCCGTCAGCCTCTATGGCGGCGATGAACTCAAGCTCATCATAGGGAATGGTGATGTCCGTGTGGCAGTTAAAATATGCCTTTGAGGGATCGGTCTTTCTGTATTCCGCCGTCACCTCATTGTCCCTTGCCACGATCTCCTTGCCATCGGGATTGTATACCACCGTATCCTCACCGTAAGAGTAGCATGTGTCACCCACCGCAAAATGCGGGCCGGTCTTTTCCGCTATCAGTATGGGAAGTCTGTCTGCAATGTCATAGTCCCTTGCCATGCGGTATGCCGTGGTATTGGTACCTATGGCGAACTCGCCGATAGGTAATGTCTTATGTCCGAAGAGGATGTTGTCCTCTATGTATGTACGGTTGTCTTTGTCATTGTCAAAGTTTGCACAGGAGTATTCCGTGATGAATCCATCCTTAAATGTCAGCTTAAGATCCTTGTATAAAAGGCCTTCCAGATAGACGCTGCTGACATTCAAAACTCCCTCGGTGCATTTTAAGACAGGGCTTGTGAACACCTCGCCCACAGGGATGTTGACATCCGCAACGCAGTTTTCGAATATGGTCTCTTTAGAGGGATCACGGAGTTTGAAAAGATTCACCGTGATATCCGTCATGTTGGCTCCGCAGCCCTTCACATGCACCCTGTCCGCCTTGTCCAGCACTGCTATGATATTGCTCTGCATATTGCGGTATTTCATGTAATCGAGGGTGTTTATCTCGATGGTCTTATCAAATATCTCGCCGAAACGCTCCCCTATATCCGGTGTCGGGAAGGATATGATGGTGAAACTCCTCTCCTCCATGTGGATATAACGGTTTGTGATCTCATTGGCTCCACTCTTGAGTCTGACGCGTTTTTCCTTAAGAGCTGCGTCAAAATGTATTGCGGATGTTTTATTGACCGGATCAAAAGGTGTCTCTCCGAAACTCTCTATCACTGCAGGTCCGGCGTAGGTTCTCGCACGATCCTTTACGGAAGCATAAGCATTCTCAAGGCATTCCAATGCGCGGCTCACATGGGCGTTATCAAGATACAGCGCCAGATCGTCCTTGTGATCGAAATCAAACTGTCTGTTCACCGATTTTCCGTAGCCGTCGGAAGGCGATATACCCCCTCTCAAAACCACTGTCGCAAGCCCTATCTTCTCAAAATTGGCAACAGCTTTTCTGACCACCCTCTCAAAACCTATAGGATATCTGATCTCTGCGATCTTTTTCTTTGAAAGATCCTTTCCCGTGAGCTCAAAACCTATGCGGTAACCCTCAGTGAAAGTATCAGCCATGGAAGCTATGGTCTCTTCGGGAAGAGCATTCACATACTCTGCCAGCGTCACCACCGAATCTGCAATATATTCTCCGTATCTGTAAAGATAAGCTGTATCCGACAGATCCGAATTCACCGCTATCCCCGTAAAGAAATCGTATTCCGGGTCGCTTTGGGCATTTACATACTGCAGAGCGAATATCTCCTCGTAGTCGTGATAATGGCTTCTGATGATAGACAGTATCGTCTCCTCGTCCGTGCCCTCCTCATCACAAAAGCAGGTGTAGATCTCGCTCACCAATTCATAGAACAGAGTGATATTGAGCTTTCTGCCCATAAAAGCATTTTTGATAACACCAAATGACGCCGCATACAGAAAAGAAAACATCCGTCCCATGTCGGGACCAAACTCTGCCGCACATACATCGGGATTGGCATAAGAGCTGTCGTATGCACCGGGTCTTAACTCATCATATATCCTGTCATTCAAAGCCTTTCCCTTTGCGGCATCAAGGCGGTTCAGCTCACCGTCATCCTCCATGGAGAGGATCTCATCAGCCAGTGAGAGCTTTGATGCTATGCCTGCAAAAAAGCTTTTGTATCTGTCTTCGCATTCCTGCGTTTTCTCTATCTCTTTGATCCTTAAGGATACGACCTCGTACCTTTCCGATATGTCCTCCGCCTCGCTGCGGTAAAGATCCCTGTAACTTCCTGAATACATATAATACCTTTCTCAAACCCACAGATCACACAGATTGTCACACCGAAAACCCTGTCACATAAACATACAGCCATGGCATCACAGCCAGGCACGAAAACCCAAGGGCGAAATTCGGCAGCACCATGAAAATATCTCTCTCCATGCGCGATCTGAAAGCGATCACCACTGATACGATCTGCATTACAAAGGCAAAGACTGCGGCAATACAGACTCCCTTATCTATGTGTCCCATACCTTTAACACCGGCTGAGATGCAGCACACAAAGACTATCAGTGACACCACACTTATACATACAGAAACCGCAGCCGGTTTTGAATGCCTGCGGTTTGAAAATCTGAACTTTTTTTTAGGACTTTTTAATTCCATATTGTCCATAGTAATCGTCTATCGCCTTCTTTAAGTCGTCGTCGATCAAAACCCTTCCGTCGGGAAGCGGTTTATTGTACAGAACTTCCACCACCTCTTCCATGGTGACTATGGCTTTTGCCGGGAAACCGTATTTCTCGGTGATCTCGTCAAGAGCGCCGATCTTTCCGCCCAGTCCCACTTCACAGCGGTTGAGGGAAACCATAAGGCCTTTGATGGTCACATCGCCGCAGGCTTTTATGATGGGGAAGGTCTCCTCGATGGACTTGCCTGAGGTGGTGACATCCTCTATGATGACAACCCTGTCGCCGTCTTTGATCTTGGAGCCCAAGAGGATGCCGGTATCACCGTGATCCTTGATCTCCTTGCGGTTTGAGCAGTATCTTATCTCCTTGCCGTAGAGCTTTGAATATGCGATAACGCAGGCTACCGACAGCGGTATGCCCTTGTAAGCAGGTCCGAACAGCACATCAAAATCATCTCCGAAATTGTCATGTATCGCCTTAGCGTAGTACTCACCGAGCTTTTCAAGCTGAGCGCCGGTAACATAAGCTCCCGCATTCATGAAAAACGGGCTCTTCCTGCCGCTCTTAAGTGTGAAATCTCCAAATTTCAGCACGTTGCAGTCGATCATAAAGTTTATGAATTCTGATTTGTATGCTTCCATGATGTCCTCCTGATGATGGTGATGATGATAGCAGAAGCTATTATACCACAATGATTTTGAAATTTAAACCTTTTTAAGTTTTGCAAATCCTGCCAGCATTTTCTTGACTCCGCAGCCGTCAAAATCGACAGTCACCTCGTAGTCTTTTCCGCCGGCTACCATGGCTGTGACTGTGCCTTCGCCGAATTTGATATGGCGTACACGGTCTCCGACTCCGTAATCTATGGCGGCACTCTTAGCAGGAGATCCGAAATCTTTGGCAGGAGGCAGTATCTCTTTTACGGAGAAGATCTCCTTGGCCACGGAAGGCCTGCGGTTGAACTCCTTCTTTTCGTAGGTTTTGCCCGGGGCAGAGGAAATTGTATAGGTCAGATACTCTTCCGGCACCTCGGACATGAACCTGGACACCTTGTGGAACTCCGTCTGCCCTCTGTTCATGCGCATCTTGGCAGCAGTCATGGACAAGGTATCCATGGCCCTGGTGATACCCACATAGCAGAGCCTTCTCTCCTCCTCGATCTCCTCATCGGGATTCTCGGCATTTAAGGACATATATCCGGGGAAAAGTCCATCCTCCATACCCGCCATGTAAACATGGGGAAACTCCAGACCTTTAGCGGAGTGCAGAGTCATAAGGCACACATAGTCTTCGTTTTCATCCACCGAATCGATATCCGCCACAAGGGCAACCTCCTCCAGAAATCCGGACAGGGATACCTCCTCTGCGGTCTCTGCGTAGGTCCCGGCTTTTGATATCAATTCTGATATATTTTCTATTCTGTCATCTGCCGACTCATCATCCTCTTCTTTTAACATGTCCTCATATCCTATCTCTCCGAGGATGAATTCTATAAGTTCGGGAATACTGCGTTTCTCCGCTTCTGCTCTGAAACGTAATATGAGAGTCGTAAATCTCGCAACTTTCTCCGCTGCTTTTCCAAGTCCGGGGATTTCCCTTGCCATTACTGCCGCATCAAAAAAGCTGCTGCCGTGGGCATTGGCGTAATCGGCAACCTTTGCTATGGATGCGGCACCAATTCCCCGTTTCGGAACATTGATGACCCTGGTCACCGCAAGATCGTCGTCACCGTTGGCAACTGCCTTCAGATATGCCAAAACATCCTTGATCTCTCTTCTGGAATAGAAGTTAACTCCGCCCACGATATGATATGGAATGTTATATTTTATAAACTGCTCCTCGAACATTCGGGACTGGGCGTTGGTGCGGTACAGCACGGCGCAGTCGTTGTAGGAAGCTCCGTTTTTGACCTTCTTCATCACATCATTGACCACGAACTCCGCCTCTTCGTAGCCCGTGTCAAACTGTCTGAACAGGACCTTCTCACCCGGCTCCCTGTCAGTCCAGAGTGTTTTCTGCTTACGTCCGATATTATGGGATATCACGCCGTTGGCGGCATTTAAGATATTGGAGGTAGAACGGTAATTCTGTTCAAGCCTTATAACCGTAGCATTTCTGTAATATTCCTCAAAGAACAGGATGTTTTTGATGTTGGCGCCTCTGAACTTATATATGGACTGGTCGTCGTCACCCACAACGCAAAGGTTGTCGGTACCGCCCGCTAAGAGCCTTATGAGCTGGAACTGCGCCGTGTTGGTATCCTGGTACTCATCCACCATGACGTATTTGAAACGTCTCTGATAGTACTCCAGAACATCCTGATCCTCCCTGAAAAGCTCCACTGTCTTTACGATCAGGTCATCAAAATCCATGGCGTTGTTTTTCTTAAGGATCTTCTGATACTCCAGGTAAACCTCGGCAGCCATGCGTTTTTCATAATCGGTGTTGGCTTTCTCATAGTATTTATTCTCATCTATGAGCTCATCCTTACAGCTCGAGATGATACTCATAAACATCTTCTCTTTGTATTTTTTGGTGTCGATCTCAAGGCGTTTGCAAACCTCTTTTATGATCTGCTTGCTGTCGTCCGTATCATATATGACAAAGGAATTTTTGTAGCCTATCCTGTCCGCGAAACGGCGCAGGATCCTGACGCAGCTCGAGTGGAAGGTTGCCACCCATATCTCCCCCAAACCGAAGTCCAGCGACTTTTCGATACGCTCACGCATCTCCCCCGCCGCCTTGTTGGTGAAGGTTATCATCATGATGTTGTAAGGATTCACACCCAACTCATCTATCAGGTAGGTTGCGCGCTGGGTCAAAACTCTGGTCTTGCCGCTGCCCGCACCCGCCAGTATCAGAAGGGGACCTTCAGTGTGTAAAACGGCTTCGTTTTGTTTGTCATTTAAATTCATGGTGTTACTCCGTGATTCATTACTATTCTAATATCTCATGTTTGCCTTCAGGCTCTCGTATATCTGAACATAATTGGTGTAGCGCGAGGCAGAAATATCTCCCTTTGATACCGCCTGTTTCACCCCGCAGTCACGCTCGCCTATGTGAACACAATCCGGGAAACGGCATTCATCCGTATAGTCGTCAAACTCCGGGAAATATGAGGCGAGATCGTAAGGCTCTATGTCCGTGAGTTCCAGGGAGCTGAATCCCGGCGAATCGATGATGGATGTATCCGGTCCCGCCTCTACTATGACCGTGTCTCTGGTAGTCTGTTTTCCGCGGTCGTTTTTGGCAGAGAGAAAACCTGTCTCGCGCCCGGCCTCCGGGATCAATGCGTTTATGAGGGAGGATTTACCCACACCGGAAGGTCCCGACAGCACGACCTGCTGCCCCTTTATGAGATCGGCTATCCTGCCGATGTTAATGTCATTTTTGACGCTGATGAACTCTATATCACAGCCGGATCCGTCGTAGATCTCCTTAATCTCATCTATAGCTCCGGGATCCGCTATATCACATTTGTTGAAAGCCACGGTAACGGGAACGTTCTGTGACATCATAAGGCACAGATACCTGTCCAGAAGATTCAGATTTGGATCGGGCTTTGCCACCGCAAAGATCAGCAGCACCCTGTCCACATTGGCGACAGCAGGTCTTATGAGCTCATTTTGGCGCGGCAGGAGCACATCCACATTGCCGGTGAGTCCTGCCCTATCGATCACAGAGATCTCGCAGAGATCACCCACAAGCGGTTTTTTCTTTTCTTTTCTGAATATTCCCTTTGCCCTGCATTCATAAACATCGCCGGTCTCCATATCCATACAGTAATAGAAACCGGCGATTGCTTTGATTATCTTTGTCTTCATGTGTGTCAATTTGATCTCTTAAATGACTGTGTTTCCGACTTTTGAGTCTGGTAAGTGAAGTTACCGTCGTCGTCTTCGCTCTCCCACTCACATACCACATAGCCTTCGGAAGAAGTGATATTCTCTACGGATATGGTCTTGGGGAAGTCAGCCTCCTCCAGGCCTTCCCATGCACCCAGAAGATTATCGGAAGTGTCGTAGAGGTAAATGCTGCCCATCACAACATCATCGCTGTTGGGCCATGTGATCCTGGCACTGAATTTGTAAAGTGCTGTGGCAGCTCCCGCGCTGACAGTGATGTTGACTGCGGTTCCGGAATATACGGTCTTTCCGACTGCAACATCCTGTGAAACTATCTGACCGGTGGCAACTTCATCACTGTATGTCTCTGTGACTGCGCCAAGCTTGAGACCTAAGCTCTCGAGCATTTTCTTGGCCTCATCCTCGGTCTTGCCCTTGAGATCCGGAACATTCACCGTCTCAAGCCCCTGGCTCACCACTATGGTGACAGAGTCTCCGGCATTGGCACTTGCACCTCCCTCGGGCTTCTGGCTTATAACAGAGCCCTCCGGAACCTCACCGCTGTATGCGTATTCCCTGGTATAACCAAAGCCCGCATCAGCTAACAGCTGGATAGCTGCGGTATCAGTATATCCCGCAACATTGGGGACTTCTATATCGCCCCTTCCGGAGCTGGTGATAACATATATGGTGGAACCTTTGGTGACATTATCTCCCGCATTCACGCTCTGGTGAATGACACAACCCTCCTGATACTGTTCAGAGGACTGTCTGCTCTCCTCGTATATGGTAAGTCCGAGATCGTTTAACTTCTCAAGGGCGGCATCATAGGTCATACCTACGATATTGACCATCTGAACGCTGTCTTCAGCGGGCTCATCCGGTTTTTCATCATTCGTCGGTGTCTTGTCATCCGTATCCGTACTCTGCTCATCCCCGGATCCCGCTGTATCCGTATCATTGTCACTGACTTCACCGTCAGTGCCGGAAACCTGTGTCGTATCAGGCTTGTCAGGTTCCTTGCTGCCGGAACCTCTCTTTATCACTCCCGCCATAGAGAATACGAGATATACGATTATCAACAGGATGATAATGGCTGCCACGATGCCTAAGATGGAAACCACTTTCTCCATCTTGGGATTCAGGAAACCGGTGGTATCGTCGTCATCATCATCGTCATCATCATCAACTTCCGGAAGCGGTCCCGAGGGCTTTTTCTTCGCCTCTGCCTTCGGTGTCTCGCCTGCCGAAGCCTTTCCATCCTCGCTCTTCTCGCCCTTATCGGTCTTGGAAGTCTTGGAAGCTCCCGCTACCGCGCCTGCCTCCTCCGCGGTCAGTGTAACATCTCTGGTCTGTGCCTTTATCTGTTTTAACTCATCCGGTCTGATGACTCTGGTCTTTTCTGTGCCCACCTCAGGGATGGATACAAAGTCCACATCAGGCTCCTGAAGCGCTCTCTTTAAATCTGCCAGAAGCTCTGCCATGGACATATATCTCCTGTCCGGGCTCTTCTGGGTTGTCTTCAGTATTATCTTCTCAAGGCTCACCGGAAGATCCGGTGCGTATGTACGGGGAGACTCGATCTCCTCCTGAATGTGCTGAATGGCTATGGCTACAGTAGTGTCGCCGTCAAAGGGAACGCGTCCCGTCACCATCTCGTACATTACGATACCCAGTGAATAGATATCGCTCTTCACATCCACAAAGCCGTTTCTCGCCTGCTCCGGCGAAGAATAATGCACGGATCCCATGACATCCGAATGTATGGTGTTGGCGTTCACGGCTTTTGCGATACCGAAGTCCGTAACCTTTACCTTGCCCTGCTTGGATATCATGATGTTCTGCGGTTTGATATCCCTGTGTATGATGTTTTTATTGTGAGCCGCCTCTATGCCGCGTCCCACCTGTATTGCTATGCTGATGGCCTCTTTGTCCGTCAGCTGTCCCTTTTTCTCGATGTAGCTCTTTAAGGTGATACCGTCAATGTACTCCATTACGATGTAATGCATACTGTTGTCGGATCCTACATCATATATATTCACAATGTTCGGGTGCTCGAGCCCTGCCGCTGACTGTGCCTCAGCATGGAACTTGGTGACAAAATTCATGTCCTCCGTGAATTCCTGCCTCAGGACTTTGATGGCGACAAACCTTCCCAAAACATTATCTTTTGCCTTATATACATCAGACATACCGCCGGCACCGATACCCTCGATGATCTCATAGCGGTCTGCCAGAAAACTGCCTGCCTCTAACATCTGTTTCACCTCTCAAAGGGCGCTATGAGCGCCACAGTAATGTTATCCCTGCCACCGTTCTCGTTTGCAAAAGAGATCAGTGTATTGCCTGCCAGCTCAAGGTCACTGCCGTCTCCCACAACATCGGCGATAACCTTGTCATTCACCATGTTGGTAAGACCGTCGGTGCACATGATGATCACATCGCCTTCCTCAAGGTCGTAGGTGAACACGTCAGGCTCCACTCCATCTTCCGCTCCCAGCGCCCTGGTGATGATGTTCTTATTGGGGTGTTTGCTGGCCTCAGAGGCTTTGATGCGTCCCATCCTCACCATCTCCTGAACATAGGAGTGGTCGGTGGTGACCTGGCTTATCTCCTCGCCCTTGACATAAAGCCTGCTGTCACCTACATTGGCTATGTGCAGGGTCTTTCCTTCGATGACCGCACATACACATGTAGTGCCCATACCTTCCAACATCGTATCCGTCGACGCTTTCTTGCGGATCTCGGTATTAGCGTATTTAATTGCGTTCTGCAGAGCCTTTCCGATATCTTTCTCGTGCTTGGTGGATATGGATTCCACTATGGCCTCCACGGCCAGCTTGCTGGCAAGATCACCGGCGGCGTAACCGCCCATGCCGTCTGCCACGATAAAAAGATTGGGAAGGTCTCCCAGTGGTCTCTCGCTGCAGAAGCAGAAATCCTGATTTGAGCTTCTGCGCTTTCCCACGTCTGTGATGGAATAGCTTTTCATGATAAATGTTTTCTCCGTAACTGTCCACAGGCTCCGTCTATATCCCGGCCCATTTCTCTTCTTATAGTACCATTTATTCCTTTTTTTTCAAGTTTTTTAAGAAACGCCTCGACAGATGCCCTGTCGGGCTGCTTAAATCCCGCCTCAGTCACCGGATTTACCGGTATAAGATTGACATGCGCATTCAAACCCTTTAATAACTGAGCAAGCTTTTCCGCATCCCCGTCACTGTCATTTTCTCCCGCCACAAGGGCATATTCGAAGGTAATGCGCCTGCCCGTGGTCTCGAAATAGTATGCCGCGGTCTTTACAAGCTCATGTATCTCCACCGACTTTGCCACCGGCATGAGCTTTTCCCTCTTCTCCTGATCGGGGGCATGGAGTGAAATCGCTAATGTTATCTGCAGCTTCTCATCCGCAAGCTTTCGCATCTTTTCCACAAGTCCGCAGGTCGATACCGTGATGTTGCGCGCACTGATATTGATGCCGTGCGGATCATTGATGATCCGTATAAATGATAAAAGATTATCGTAATTATCCAGAGGTTCTCCCGTACCCATGACCACGATGTTGGATACTCTGACCCCTGCATGAGCCTCTATACCGTATATCTGTCCCGCCATCTCGGAGGGTCTCAGGTTTCTCACAAGTCCGCCTATGGTAGATGCGCAAAACCGGCATCCCATGCGGCATCCCACCTGGGATGAAATGCAGACACTGTAACCGTGCTCGTATTTCATCAGGACACTCTCAACCGCTGCCCCGTCTTCCATGGCAAAAAGATATTTTCTGGTGCCATCGATACCGGAGATCTGAAGATCTGCCAGGGTCGGTCTCGGAATGTAGCATTCATCATCCAGCTTCTGTCTTAAGGACTTTGAAACATTGGTCATATCCTCAAATGAAGCCGCCCGTTTCCTATGGAGCCACTCAAATATCTGCCCCGCCCTGAACCCGGGTTCTCCGAGAGCCTTCATATATTCACTTAGCGTGTCCATATCCATGGACAGGATATCAATTTTCTGATTCAAATATAACACTCCAGGCTGTACAGCAACTACCCATCAGTCAGCATAGCTGACAGCTCTCCTGAAAGAAGAGCCACTGAACATTATACCACATATTGCACCTATTGCAAATTCTAACTGTTCTTTTTCTTAAACAACGCCATAAAGAATCCGTCATTGTCCTCGGTGATGAAGAGCTGTCTGCTGCTGACCAGCTCGAAATCCCCATGTTTTTCAAGGAATGCCATCACATTGCCGTCGTTTTCTTTTTTATTGACGGTACATGTGGAGAACACCAGCTTTCCGCCGGGCTTCACATAGGAGGCGATATTATCCAGTATCTGCTGCTGCAGCAATGCCAGCTCATCTATATCTTCCGGCTTCACCCTGTATCTGATGTCCGGTTTTTTACGCAATACTCCAAGTCCCGAGCAGGGAAGATCCGCTATGACCACATCCATCTCCCCGTCGAAATCTTCGTCGTGCTCCCTGGCATCCCAGAGTCTGGTATCTATATTGAACACCTGCATTCGCTCGGCATTTTCCGCGATATGATCAAGCTTTTCCTCGGAGATGTCGCAGGCGATGACACAGCCTCTGTCCCCGGCCTTCTCTGCGGCATGTATAGCCTTACCTCCCGGTGCGGCACAGACATCCAGTATCACATTTCCCTTCTCGATCTGCGCCAGCTCCACCACCATCTGGCTCGCCTTGTCCTGAACATAGAAAAGTCCGTTGTTGAAGCTGTCCAGAGCGCTCAGATGATCGAAACCCTCGATGAAAAATCCGCTCCTGGTGCCCTCGATGGGAGTCGCTTTGACACCCTCTTTCTTAAAGTGCTCCAAAAGCTCATCGCTGGTGAGATTGCTGGTGGATGTTCTGACCGCGCATTTGGCAGGCACCAGAAGTGCCTCGCACATAGCCTTCGTCACATCCTCACCGTAGCTGTCATCCCAGAGCTTCAATATCCATTCCGGAACGGAATACTGTGTCTCCCTGTTATCTGAAAGTTCCGCCATTATATCTCCCCTTGATCTGTCGGCATTTCGAAGTACCGCATTCACATATCCGGACAGGCTCTTAAGCCCCCGTTTTTTTACCAGATTAACTGCCTCGTCTATGGTGGCATGCGCAGGTATCCTGTCCATGAAGAACAGCTCATAGATACCCATGCGCAACACTGCCAGTATCAGCGGTTTCAGCTTTTTGACCGGAGTGTTGGACACACGTCCTATGACGGCATCCAAAAAGATCCTCTTCTCGTATATGCCGCTCGCTTCGCGCTTTATGAAGCTTCTCTTTTTTTTCTCGAGATAAACATATTTGTCGCACACATCCGACACGGCTTTTGTCAGGAATACACCTTTAGCCGCCGCCATCAGGATGTCGCAGACCAGTTCTCTCTCGGAAGGTTCTCTGTTATCCAAGGATATCTCCCTCTTTTATCTTAACTCCCCGCAGGAAATCTGCCGAGTTCATACGTTTTTTTCCCTCAAGCTGAAGCCCCGTTATCTCTAAAACAGTGCCGTCTCCACAGGCTACTGCCAGTGTATCATATGCCAGTACCACCGTTCCGGCGGCAGCGTTTTGTAGCTTAGCCTTCGGAAAGCTGTCCTTACCGTAGGGAACAGCATCCCATATCTTCAGCATTTTCCCGTCCAGCTTGGTATAGGCTGCAGGCCAGGGATTAAAGGCCCTTACCTTTCTGTCTATGACAAAAGCGTCTTCCGTAAAATCGATCTCGCCCATAGACTTTTTGATCATGCCAACCTTGGTGGCAAGGCTTTCGTCCTGAGGTGTGTATGTAGCAGTTCCGTCCACGATGTGCGGAATAGTGTCCATCAAAAGCTCTGCTCCAAGCTCTGACAGCGCATCAAAAAGAGTTCCGCCTGTGTATTCGCGCCCTATAGGCATAAAACGGCTCGATATTATATCTCCTGTGTCAAGACCAACGTCCATCTTCATGATGGTGACTCCGGCCTTATCATCCCCGTTCAGTATCGCCCACTGTATCGGAGCCGCGCCTCTGTATTTGGGCAGGAGCGAAGCATGGATATTGATGCATCCCAAAGGAGGCATATCCAATATCTCAGCAGGCAGAATCTGCCCGAAGGCAGCCACCACGATGAGATCCGGGCTGTAGCTCTTAAGCTTATCCACCGCCTCGGGCTCACGCACCTTTACCGGCTGGAACACAGGTATACCCAGTTCCTCGGCACAAACCTTCACGTCAGACGGTGTCAATGTGCCGTGACGCCCCACCGGCTTATCCGGCTGTGTTACTGCTAACACCACATCGATATTATCATCGGCATTAAGCGCCTTCAAAGCATTAACCGCGAAATCCGGAGTGCCCATAAATATAACTCTGATCAATCCTCTTCTTCCTCCTCGTCCTGATTAACGTCGAAGACTTCGCCCTCAACCTTCTCAGTGTATATATGTCCGTCAAGGTGGTCTATCTCATGACACAAAGCTCTCGCCAAAAGGCCTTCTCCCTCCACCGTGATCTTATTCATATCGATGTCATAGGCTTCCACAACCACATGGTTGGGTCTTGTCACCTTGCCTGCCTTGCCCGGAAAGCTCAAGCATCCCTCGTCTCCTGTCTGCTCACCGTCAGTGCTTACGATGACAGGATTGATGAGTGTATATCTGTTGCCGTCTGCCACATCTATAACGCAGATCCTGCGCAGAACGCCAACCTGAGGCGCAGCCAGTCCCACACCGCAGGCTTCGTACATTGTCTCGTACATATCGATGATGAGCTCCCTGATTCTGGGTGTCATCTCCTTTACCTCACGGCAGGGTTTCTCCAAAATAGGATCGCCGAAGATCCTGATCTCTCTAAGTGCCATTTTTCTCTCCTTTTCTTTCTATTTGCATATACACAGATTGTTATTTCAAGTCATTTTTTTAGTTTATTCCGGCATGAACACATAGCTAACTCATATCAAATACCACAGAAGATCCAGTGTAGTGCTCGCAGGTCTTCAAGAATTCCTGAACACGCCCGGCGATGTCCGCAAGGGTGTCAGCCGTATCAGCCTTCACATAAAGCTGTCTTCTGTAAATGTCATTGATCTTGTAAACAGGGGCTGTGGAAGGTCCTATGACTGCTACAGGCTCATTCCCGTATATCCTGCCGTCTCCCACAGCAAGGCTTCTCACAAAGCCCGCAACACCCATAGCCAATGCCTCGCACCTGCTCTCTTCGGATGATGTCATGAATATGAGCAGCAGTCTTCTGACAGGTGGATAACCCATTATATCACGAAACTCTATCTCTTTCCCATAAAAACTTAAATAATCCTGATCTTTTGCAGTCTGTATTGCAAAGCTTTCCGGTCTGTAGGTCTGTATGATGACCTCTCCGGGCTTCTCGCCGCGGCCTGCCCTGCCTGCTGCCTGGGTGATGAGAGAAAAAGTTCTCTCTCCGGCCGTATAATCGGATACGTTCAGAGACATGTCGGCAGCCAGTATCCCCATCAGTGTCACGTCCTTAAAATCATGTCCTTTGACTATCATCTGGGTTCCTATGAGAACATCGGCCTCATGAGCCGCAAATGCCGACAGGATCTCCTCGTAGCTTCCCTTTTTACGGGTGGAATCATAATCCATCCGCAGAGTCTTCACTCCCGGAAAAGCATCCTTTACCAGCTTCTCCACCTTTTCCGTGCCGGTCTTGAAGGTTCCTATGAGCTTGGATGAGCACGCCGGACATTCAGTGACCTGTTCCCGCTCATATCCGCAATAATGGCATTTCAGCTTTCCGTCGGCGTGCAGTGAAAGGCTCACATCGCAATGGGGGCACTTAACCACCTCACCGCAGCTCCTGCAGGATACAAATCCGGCGATACCCCTTCGATTTATGAACAGCATGATCTGCTCGTGCCGGGACAGCCTGTCAGCCATAGCCTTATACAGTTCTTCCGAAAAAACAGAACGGTTACCGCGCCTGAGTTCCTCCCTGAGATCTACAACACGACACACAGGAAGCGGTCTGTCGCTAACCCTGTTAGCCAATGTATGGAGCATGAGTCTTCCGGTCTTTGCCATATAATACGTATCCACCGAAGGAGTCGCAGACCCCAGCACCACTGTGGCGCCGCACATCTGAGCACGCTTTAAAGCCACATCCCTGGCGTTATATCTGGGAACGGTCTCCGACTTGTAGCTTGTCTCATGTTCCTCATCTATGATGATGTAACCTATATCCCTGAAAGGTGTGAAAAGAGCGCTCCTGGGACCTATCATCACATCTAAAAGCCCCTCTTTTGCACACTCGAAACGATCGTATTTCTCGCCCTTTGAGAGCTTGGAATGTATCACGGATACCCTGTCGCCGAAATGGTCGTAGAACCTTGATACCGTCTGAAAAGTCAACGCTATCTCGGGTATCAGCACTATGGCTTTCTGTCCCCGTGAAACCGCGCGCTTTATAAGCTCAATATAAACTTCTGTTTTGCCGCTTCCGGTCACTCCGTGGATAAGATGCGCCTTATCGCGCGAGGCTTCTATCGCCTCCACCACAGCCTTCTGCTCGTCATTCAGCGTGACCTTATCCCATGTGTTCCTGCTCACCGGAAGGTTGTTTCTGAAGTCTATCTTTTTTTCTACAGTGATATAGCCCTTTTCCTCCATGGCTTTTATGACTGCAGAGGAAAGGTTGAGCTTTGAGGTCAAAAGCTCATATTCTATGTAATCTCTTTTGCGAAGCTCGGATATGAGGCGCTGCCTTGCCACATGCCCTTTTCTCCTGCACTCCTCTTCGAAGGAGGCCGCTTCGTCCGCGGCCATGTTGAGGCGGACCAGCTTTGAGACCTTATGTTTTTCTATTTTTTTGACAGGGATCACGGTCTTGATAGCCTGATTCATAGTACCGCCAAAATACTGCCTCATGTAGGCAGCGAGGGCTATGAGTTCCGACTCCACAGGGAAACTGTCCTTTAACACCCGACGGATATCCTTGATGAGACCGGGATCGATCTTGGGCTCTTCGCTTATACCCACCACAAAGCCCGTCATCCCCTCTTTTCTGTTGCCGAAGGGCACCACCACCTGCACCCCGATGAAAATATCATCCATAAGCTCCTGAGGAATGCCGTATTGAAATGTTTTATCCAGTTTTTCAGCGGAAATATCCACTATCACATCTGCATACATTCGCGATTCCTCAGACTCTGCCCACGGGAGTAATGTTCTCCTCGGAGAGTATATCCCTGATGAGACCTCTCTCATCCATGGGGTATTTCACTCCCTCTATCTCCTGATAATCTTCATGGCCTTTGCCTGCCAGCACGATAACATCATTTTTTTGTGCATTCAGTATGGCATATCTGATGGCTTCTTTTCGATCGGCTATCTCCACATATTTGCCATCGGTCTTTGATATGCCGATTTTTATATCATCTATGATATCCTGTGGTTTTTCGAACCTGGGATTGTCGCTTGTGATGATGGTGAGATCAGCCATCCTGCCGGACACCTCTCCCATCTCGTAGCGCCTTGATTTCGCGCGGTTCCCTCCGCATCCGAAAAGACATACGAGGCGGGACTGTGCGCCCTCCGTATCCATGTAGATCTTTAAGGATCTTAAGAGGCTCTCCAACGCCATGGCATTATGGGCGTAATCTATCATAAGTGTGTAATCCGCCGACACAGGCACCATCTCTATCCTGCCCTTTGCACCGGCGTTCTTGAGGGAATCGCGGATCACCTCCGGCTCCACGCCGAAATGCGTACAGATCGCTGCCGCAGCCAGGGAATTATATACGGAAAACTCACCCGGCAGATGCAGCACTATATCTATATCGCCGCCCTGTCTTTCAAGTCTGTACTCTGCTCCCAGGGCGTATCCGAATCTTTTGTAGTTTATATCCCGCGCCCTGAGATCGCAGGGCTTATCTATGCCGTAGGTCAGTATCTTACAGGGTGCTGCCGATGAAGCCTTCACCACCTCTTCATCATCGCCGTTTATGGCAGCGATCCTGCATTTTTCGAAAAGCCTGCTCTTCCAGTAAACATACTCCTCATAGCTTGCATGTTCACCTGCGCCGATGTGATCCGGCGAAAGGTTGGTGAAGATCCCCATGTCAAATGTAAATCCATCCACGCGGCTCATCATCAAGCCCTGGCTTGAAACCTCCATAACGCAGATCTGAAGCCCCGCGTCCACCATGCGGCGGAAATACTCCTGTATGAGATAGGACTCCGGCGTGGTATTGGAAGCCGGGATGTGCTCCTCTCCTATTATGATCTCTATGGTACCTATGAGACCCACCTTAAATCCGCTGTTTTCCAAAATGGATTTTGCCATATAGGTGGTAGTGGTCTTACCCTTTGTGCCTGTGATGCCCACCACCTTAAGCTTTTCCGCAGGATGACCGAAATATGCCGCAGCCGTAAGGGCAAGAGCCTTTCTGGTATCCGCGCATCTCACAAAGCAAGCTTTCGAAATATCGGTTTTCTCAGCGGCTTTATCTACCGCCGACTCATCGGATATTATGAAAACACGGACACCCTTCTCTATGCCTTCCGCTATTGTGTCGTGTCCGTCGAACTTCAGACCCTTGATGCACACAAATACCGCTCCGGGCTCGAATTTACGGGAATCGTATATCAGCTTTGCGACGGATTCATCCAGAGCGGACACATCGCCTGTGATAACTTTGTCTTCTATCTTTTCTATGAGGTCATGTGAATTCATATACTATCCCTTTCTGTATTCCACCGTGATACCGGTCCGGTTACTATTCACAGTTATCTCAATGTGTATCCCGGCTCGACCACATACATACACCCTGCTGTTCGTGTGTGCAATGTAATGGCACGATTCGTAAACGAATCCTGCCCTATCGGTCGGAACCATTACAAATCATGACTTCGTCATGATGGTTCCTCCCTCCCTTCGTCGCGGGGTTCACGCGTATGCATAC
>JAEEGL017242260.1_pt1 | contig 21240 bp, 16 predicted proteins | sample 9134231 | NCBI WGS metagenome assembly JAEEGL01 (sample SAMN16246548, study PRJNA631951) | gut metagenome | biome: gut microbiome; feature: rumen; material: fiber-attached | host: Bos | place: Iran: Karaj | collected 2018-10 | reverse complement strand
TGAATTACCATATGAAATAGATGGTATAGTAATTAAAGTAGATAACTTTTCTGATCAAAAGAAACTAGGGGTCACTGCTAAAGTACCTAAATGGGCTATCGCATATAAGTTTCCAGCTGAAGAAGTACTTACTAAACTTACTAATATAGAATTCTGTGTAGGAAGAACTGGTAAGATAACGCCTCGTGCTGATTTAGAGCCGGTTAGACTACAAGGTAGTGTTGTATCAAGCGCAACCCTAAATAATCAAGATTATATAAGAGAAAAAGATATAATGATTGGTGATATAGTATCAATTAGAAAAGCAGGAGATGTAATACCTGAAGTAGTAGAAGTAAAAAAGGAAAGACGTACTGGGGAAGAGATACCATTTAAAATGATAGATACTTGTCCTATATGTGGATCTAAATTAATTAATAAAGATGGATATGTTAATTATTTCTGTCCAAATGATAAATGTGATGGTAGATATATAGAATCTCTAATTCATTTCGCATCTAGAGATGCAATGAATATAGAAGGCTTTGGTGAAAATATAGTAGAAGACTTCTATAATATGGGATATCTTAAGTCAATAAGTGATTATTATAAATTAGATAGTTATAAAGAAGAATTAATGGAACTTGAAGGATTTGGAGAAAAAAGTATTAATAATCTTTTAACTAATATAGAAAGTAGTAAATCTAATTCAATGGAAAAATTATTATTTGGATTAGGTATTAAACATGTAGGTAAAAAGACTGCTAAAATACTTAGTGAATACTTTAATACTATGGATAATTTAATAAATGCAGATTTTGATACATTATCTAGTATTCCTGATATAGGTGGAGTAATCGCACAAAGTATAATAGATTATTTTAAAGACAATATAGAACTTATAAATAAGTTAAAGGAATTTAACTTAAATATGAATTATATTGGTAAAGAAAAAAATATAAATGAAAACTTTAATGGTAAGACATTTGTCTTAACTGGAACACTTTCAATACCTAGAGAAGAAGTTAAGGAAATAATAGAAACTTTAGGTGGAATTAATACATCATCAGTTAGTAAAAAAACAGATGTAGTAATAGTAGGTAGTGATCCTGGTAGTAAGTATGATAAAGCTAAAGAACTTGGTATTACTATTTGGGATGAAGAAGAATTTAATAATAGGAGATAAATATGAACGAATGGAATGGTTTTAAAGGAACAAAATGGCAAAAAAATATTGATGTAGAAAATTTTATTGAAAATAACTATAGTGAGTATACTGAAGATGATAAGTTTTTAACAGGTATAAGTAGTAAAACTCATAAAGTATGGGAAAAATGTAAAAAACTTCTTGAAAAAGAATCTATTACAGGAGTACTTGATGTAGAGACTTATATAATGAGTGGTATAGATAATTTTGAACCAGGTTATATAAGCAAATCTAATGAAGTTATAGTAGGTTTACAAACAGATGAACCACTTAAGAGAATTGTAAATCCATATGGTGGAATACGTATGGTAAATGAGGCATTAGAAGCTTATGGTTATCACTTAGAAAAAGATACAGAAACTAAATTTAGAGAATATAGAAAAACACATAATGAGGGAGTTTTTGATGCTTACACAGATAATATTAAAAAAGCACGTCATAACCATTTAATTACAGGGCTTCCTGATGCTTATGGTAGAGGAAGAATAATAGGTGATTATAGAAGACTTGCTTTATATGGTGCAGATTTCTTAATAGCTGAAAAGAAAAAAGATAAATCAGAATTAAGTAATATAACTGACTTATCTATTATCCAACTTAGAGAGGATATATCTGAACAAATAAAGGCTTTAGAATTAATTAAGAAAATGGCTCTTCGTTATGGATGCGATGTTTCTAAACCTGCTAGTAACGCTAAAGAAGCTATTCAATGGACTTATTTCGCATACTTAGCAGCTGTTAAACAAAATAATGGAGCAGCTACTTCTATAGGTAGAAATAGTGCATTCTTTGATATCTATATTGAAAGAGATTTAAAAAATAAAGTTATAACTGAAGAAGAAGCACAAGAATTAATAGATCAATATATAATTAAGTTAAGATTAATAAGACACTTAAGAACTCCAAGCTATAATGAAATATTTGCAGGAGATCCTACTTGGGTTACTGAATCTATTGGTGGTATGATGGATGATAATCATTCATACATTACTAAAACTGCTTATCGTGTATTAAACAGTTTAAATAATATAGGTCCTTCTGCAGAACCAAATTTAACTGTATTATGGAGTAATAAATTACCAGAGAATTTTAAAAAATTTGCATGTAAAATGTCAATAGAGACACATACTTTACAATTTGAAAATGATGATTTAATGAGACCTATGTATGGTAATGATTATGCAATTAGTTGTTGTGTATCAGCTCTAAAAGAAGGCATTCAATCACAATTCTTTGGAGCTCGTATAAATCTACCTAAAGTATTACTTTATGCAATAAATGGTGGTATAGATGAAATTACTGGTGATAAAGTACTTGATGATATTGATAAAATAGAAGATGAGTTCTTAAATTTAGATGATGTCTTAAAGAATTTTGATAAAGCTTTAAAACAAACAGTAAAAACATATGTAGATGCGTTAAATATAATTCATTACATGCATGATAAATATGCATATGAATCTAGTCAAATGGCATTTATAAATACAAAACCAGAATATTTAATGGCATTTGGTCTTGCTGGAATTAGTATTGCAACAGATTCTTTCTCAGCAATTCAATATGGTAGAGTAAGAGTAAAAAGAGATGAAAGAGGTTTAGCTGTAGCATTCGATAGTGATATTGATTATCCAAGATATGGTAATAATGATGATAAAGTAGATAGTATTGCAGTAAGTTTAGTTAAACGTGTATATAGGGAATTAAAAAAATATCCTCTATACAAGAGTGCAAAACCAACACTTTCACTTTTAACAATCACTTCAAATATTATGTATGGTAAATATACAGGAGCAACTCCAGATGGTAGAAAAGCTCATGTACCATTTGCGCCTGGAGCAAATCCAACACAAGGTGCAGATAAAAGTGGTGCTTTAGCAAGTCTTTCTTCAGTCGCTAAAATACCTTATAAAGATTGTTGTGAAGATGGTATTTCTAATACATTCAGTATTACACCAAATTCACTTGGTAGTGATTTAAATGCTAGAATAGATAATTTATCAAAAATACTTGATGGTTATTTTAAACAAAATGCGCATCACTTAAATGTTAATGTTTTGGATAAAGAAACACTTATAACTGCAATGAATAATCCAAGTAAGTATCCAAATCTAACTATTAGAGTTTCTGGATATGCAGTAAACTTTAATAAATTAACACGTGACCAACAAGAAGAAGTTATTTCAAGGACATTCCATGAAAAGATATAAAACAGGTTTTATACACTCAATAGAAACACTTGGTTTAGTAGATGGAGAAGGCATCCGAATAGTAATATTCATGCAAGGATGCCCTCTAAGATGTCTTTTTTGTCATAACCCAGATACTTGGGAGAAAGGTGGAAAAGAAGTAACATCTAAAGAAATAGTAGATGTTGTAAGAAAATATAGATCATTTATTGAACTTGGTGGTGGTGTAACATTTTCAGGAGGGGAACCACTATATCAATCAGAATTCTTACTTGATACATTAAAACTTAGTAAAAAAGCTGGTATTAATACTTGTATAGATACATCTGGTACTGGATATACAAAAGAATACTTAGATGAAATATTAAAATATACAGATTTAGTAATATTAGATATAAAAGCTATAGATCCAGAAGGTTATAAAAAAATGACAGGTAAGTCTATAGATGATTTTAATTATTTTAAAGAAAAATTAAAAGAAAAGAATACTAGATTATGGTTAAGACAAGTAATTGTACCAGAAATTAATGATACTAAAGAGTATATTTTAAAACTTAAAGAATATATAAAAGATTTTGATAATGTAGAAAAAGTAGAACTTTTACCTTATCACACAATGGGAGTAGAAAAGTATAAAAAGTTGGGTATTAAATATAGATTAGAAGATACTCCACCTATGGATATAGAAAAAATTAAGAAATTACAAGAATTACTTAAGTAGGAGGATTTATGAGTAGTAAAAAGAAGTTTGGATTTATTATTGTTTTTGTGATATTAGCTACAACTGTATTAGGATGCAGTAAGTTATTTAAAGATAATAAAGCAGATAAAGAAAAATCAAAAGGAATAAAAGAGCCTATAAGTGCAAATGTTTTAATGGGTTCTAAAGAAGAATTAAAAGAAGAAAAAGTTTATCAAAATGGTAACTTTAAATTAGCTTTTAAAGTAGATAAAGCTACAGATAAAATAAATATATTTTATGGGGATAAGAAGGTCATAGAAACAAATTATAATCATGATGCAAAAATAAGAGTAAATACATATAATGACTTATATATAATTGAAATTTATTATCCTATGGCTCAATGTCCTACATTAAATTTATTCTCCTTATCTAGTGATGGAAATCCTATTGAACAAAGCGAAATAATAAATCCTATATCTAGAATAGAATACTATGAAGATGTTAATAAAATAATAGTATATAAAGAACAATGCATGCCATGTGAAGATTGTAATAAAAAATATACATATGAATTAAATGATCATAAATTAAAACTTGTTAAAGAAGAAACTAAATATGATAAAGAACTTACTAAAGTAGAAAGTGATGGAGATTATACATATTATTCATTTAACTTTAGTGATGTTATAGGTAATATTGATGATAAGTATGAGTTTAATATAGATGATTATAAATTTAGATATGTTATAACTAAAACAGAAGGTCTATTAAAATATTATGATCTTTATATAGATGATAAAAAAGTATATAGCGATATCATTGATAATGGAAATATTAAAATTAAAACATTAGGTAAATATGTAATTTTTACTAATACATATACTACTAATATTAGATCAACTAAATTATATGTATATGATGGTTCTACATTAAAAGAAATATATGAGTTAGATGAGGCAAAGGGAATGGTCGCACAAAGTGCTAAAGACATAATTGTGACAAAAGAAGGAATACTTATTAAAGGTACTAGAATAAATAATGGCCCTGTGATTATGAGTGATGATATATTCTATGATACTTATAGTAAAGATACATGTTCATCTACACTTAGAGATTTAAAAGAAGATTATATAGTTAAACAAAATTATTCATATAAATACTTAGATTCAGTATTAAATTTTGTTGCTGAAAAAACAAATAAATATACTTTAAAAGAATATATACGTGCTGAAGAATTTTGTAATAACACAGTAAAATAAAGAACAAAATGTTCTTTTTTTTATAATAAAATGTTATAATTTTATTAGTAGGGATTGATAACATGATAAGATATAACCCAAATATAAATGAAGGATTAAATACAAGTCAAATACAGTATAGAATTAAATATAATCATGTAAATAAAAATAATAGTATGGATAGTAATTCTATATGTAAAATTATATTTAAAAATACTATGACACTTTTTAATTTAATTAATTTAATCTTTTCATTTTTGTTTTTAATAGAACGTTCTTACATAGGAATTATATTTATAGTAGTAATACTATTTAATACAACAATACATGTAATAAAGAACATTAAAACAAAAAAATTTATAGATAAAATTAATAGTAATAAAAAAGTTTTAACTACTGTAATTAGAGATTCTAAAACTATAAGTATAAATAGTGAAGATATAGTACTAGATGATATTGTAGTTTATAAAGAAAATAATGAAGTAGTTACAGATTCTATAATATTAGATGGATTAATTTTAATAGATGAATCTAGTTTAAATGGTAAAATGCCTGTAATAAAAACAGTTAATGATATGATTTATAAAGGTAGTAAAATACTAGGTGGTAAATGTATATGTCGTGCTGAAAAAGTAGGTGCAAATAATTATTTGTCAAAAATAACTACAGTAATTAGAAATAAAAAGAATAATTCAAGTATTAAATATATAATTAATAGTATAATTAAATGTACTAGCATATTACTATTTATAATGGGAATAATTATATATTTTCACACTAATTCTTTAATCACAATAGGAATAACTTTATATAAAGTATTACCAATAGAACTAGTTTTATTAACAACAATATCTTTCCTTTTATTTGTAAAAAAACTAAAGAAAAATAATGTATTGGTAAAGAGTTTAACTAGTATAGAAAATTCTAAAAATATAGATACTATTTGTTTTGATAGGACAGGTACTTTAACTAAAACTAGTATGACTATAGAAAAATTAGTTGTACTTAATAATAAAGTGGATTGTAAAGAAATACTTAGTAGTATAGGTAAGTATTGTAATAAATCTAATAATATAATAAAATCAATTCATAATAAGTATAATAAAAAAACCAATTATGAATTTATAAGTGAAGAAAATTTTAATAGTTATATAAAAATAAATTTTAAAGGACATAAATATTTATTAGGAGATCCTAAATATTTAGATAGTTCTATAGATATATCTAAATATAATGAATATGAAGTAGTATTACTTAAAACAGAAAAGGAAAATTTAGCGCTATTATTACTAACTTACGATATTAAAGATAAAACAAAAGAATTAATAAATAATTTATATAAATCTGATATTAATATTAAAATAATGAGTGGTGATAGTAAAGAATCAGTCATTAATATGTGTAAAAAAGCAGGTATTAAAAAGATAAAAAGTATTGATATGTCTGTTAATCATACTAATATGAATCATCAAATAGTAGAGGAATATAATGTATTTTATAATGCATCTCCAGAACAAAAGAAAATACTTGTGAATGCATTAAAAAATAATAAACACAAAGTAATTATGGTTGGAGATGGTATAAACGACATATTAAGTTTAGATGCTTCTAATAGTAGTGTTTCTATAAGTAATGGTATAATAGAAACTGCTAAAGTATCAGATTATGTTATATTAGATAATAAAATAGATAGTATTTGGGATATACTTAACAATTCAACTACAACAATAAATAGTATGTATAAAATTATAAGTATTTATTTATATAAATTAATATATACGTTTTTACTTGTAATAACTTTATTTATATGTAATATTCACTCATATAATTTTGATTTAATATATACATTAATATTTTTAATTCCAACAATATTTATTATATTCAGGAAAGATTATAACAACATTAAGTTTAATAGTATGTTAAATAAATCAATATTATTTTCACTAATAACATATTTATTAACACTTTTATTAATAATAGTTAAGTATATTTTAAATATAGATATTAATATATTAAATAGTTTGATATTAGTAATAGTATTTGTAATGTTAATACTAAATTTATTTAAAAATATTGATTAATATAAAACTTAGATGTATTATTATTTTAGAATAAGGAGGAGTTTATGAGTCCAATGGGATTATTATTAACATTTTTAGTAGGATTATTTATAGTATTTGGTAGCTTATTAGGACTATATAGTAAGAATAATAAAAGAGTAACAGATATGAGTGTTTCTATTGCTTTTGGAGTTGTATTAGGACTAATAGTATTAGAACTATTACCTGGATCGTATGAAATATTAAGTAATAAATTAGGTGTGTTTAGAGCTGTTATATCAATAATAATATTAGTATTACTTGGAATAGTATTACTTAAAATGCTTGATATGTTTGTACCTTGTCATAGTCATGAAGAACATCATGAACATGAACATTTAAATGATGATTGCCGTAACGATCATTTACACCATATTGGAATAGTATCAAGTGTTGCTATAGTAATTCATAATTTAATAGAAGGTGCAAGTTTATACTTAGTTGCTAAAGGTGATATAGCAAGTGGAGTTTTATTATGTTTAGGAGTAGGGCTACATAATATTCCTTTAGGTCTTGTAATATCTTCAACACTAATAGGTTCAAACTTTAAAAAAATAAATACTATACTAATAATAGTAGGAGTTACAATTTCAACCTTTATTGGTGGATTTATAATGGCATTAGTAGGAGAAATTAGTGAACTTACAGAAGGACTATTATTAGGACTTGCATTAGGCATGTTAGTATATATAGCGATATTTGAATTAGCACATCAAATATATCATATGAAAAATAAAACACTAGCACGTATGTGCATATTGTTTGGATTAGCAATTTTAGTATCTAGTGTAATACTAGGAAGTTTTGTAGGTGAAATATGAGAAAAGGTTTTACGCTTGTAGAATTATTAGCAGTTTTAACAATTTTAGCAATTATCTCACTTATAGCAATACCAATAGCTATAAATATAATTGATAGTTCATCAGAAAAAGTAAGTGAAAGAAGTAGAGATAATTATATTAGAGCAGTTAACGTTGCAATAGGTAATTATAATACAAAAGCAACTGAAGAAATAATAGATGCTACATGTGCTATCCAATCTAATGGAGACTTAAAATGTGGAAACGTACTTGTAAAACTAAATATTAAAAACAATCCCGCAATAAGTGGAACTGTAATTATTAAGAATTATAATGTAGTAGGATATGTCGATTTAAAAATAAGTGAAAGAACTTTTACAAAATTATCATTTGGTGGTACTTATGTAGCTCCATCATCTACAGATACACATAAAGGAATAGTATACATGGATCCAACTGATATATCTAAAAAATGTACAGCACAAGCTGCTGCTGAAAATGTAAACATGTATGGGACACCAACAACTATTAAAACAGGTTGTATGAAATTTTATATATATGATGATACTGGTTCAAGTTATAAAATGATAGTAGATCATAATACATCAGGTGGTGTATCATGGGTAACATGTGGAGAAACTATTGAATTAGGTGCAAATTCAGACTGTCGTCAACCAAATTGGGGCACAAAAAACACTTATGGACCAATTGCAGCAATAAAAAGGCTTAATGAAGATACTGCAGGATGGGTAGGCACTCCAAGACTAATTTCAGTAGATGAGGTAGCGCATATAGTAGGAATAGATACTGCAATAGGATGGAATTCAACTGATCCTAATAGTTTTCCATTTTATCTTGATGGCAGTGGATCAACACGTGAAGGATGGGAAATAGATTGGAATACAATTAATATTGGTGAAAATGCATCAAATTATGCATGGCTATTTAATAACATTCATAATTGTACTTATTTTGGATGCAATGTGGAAGACAATAATGAATACCTTTATATCAGTGAAAACTATAGTGGTATGGGTGAAATATATGGATATTGGACATCATCAGCCAGTGCACAGTATGACTTTGATGCGTGGGGCGTATCTAGCGATTTCATCGCTGGAACAGATTATGATGTAACTGATGCAGATTACGGTATACGTCCAGTTATAACAATACCAAAAAGTATATTTGAATAAAAAATAATAGTTAGTCTATTATTTTTTTTGTATTTTTGGTATAATTAGTATAGGTGTAAATATGAATATATATGGGATTACTTTAGAAGAGTTAGAAAACTTTTTTATAAGTAGAAATGATAAGAAATTTAAAGCTACTCAAGTATTTGATTGGATATATAAAAAAGATATTAAAAGTTTTGATGATATGAGAAATGTATCTAAAGAAACTATTAATACTATGAAAGAAAACTTTGTATTTGAAAACTTAAAAATAGTGGATATTAAGAAAGATAAAGATGTTTCTAAATATTTATTTGAACTTAGTGATGGTAATCATGTAGAAGCAGTGCTTATGTATCACGATTATGGAACTAGTATATGTATTTCAACTCAAGTAGGTTGTAATATGGGATGTAAGTTCTGTGAAAGTGGTAGACTTAAAAAAGTTAGAAATCTTGAGACTTATGAAATGGTTAATCAAATACTTATGGTAAGTCGTGATATTGGTGAGAAAATATCACATATAGTACTTATGGGAATAGGTGAACCATTTGATAATTATGATAATGTTATTAAGTTTATTGATATAGTAAATACTGGAAAAGGTATGGATATAGGTAGTCGTCATATAACAGTATCTACATGTGGTATAGTTCCAAAAATAAAAGAATTTACTAATTATCCAAAACAAGTAAATCTTGCAATATCTTTACACGCACCTAATAATGAACTTAGAAGTTCTATTATGAACATAAATAAAGCATATAAAATAGAAGAAGTCATGTCTGCAGTAAAAGACTATATAGCTAAAACTAATAGAAGAGTAACATTTGAATATATAATGCTTAAAGATGTTAATGATACTATAGAATGTGCAGAAGAATTAAGTAAACTACTTAGAGGATTAAATTGTTATGTTAATTTAATACCTTATAATGAAACTAGTCACATAGAATATAAAAGAAGTAGTGAAGAAGCAATAATGAAATTTTATGATATACTTAAGAAGAATAATATAGGAGTTACAATAAGAAGAGAATTTGGCAGCAAGGTTAATGCAGCTTGTGGACAATTACGTTCACATTGGGAGGAGAGTTAATATGGAATATAGTTATATAACAGATCCAGGAAAAGTAAGAGAAAGAAATGAAGATTGTGTAAATATAGTAACTAATGAGAAAGATGAAAAATTACTTATAGTAGCAGATGGAATGGGTGGACATAAAAATGGTGAGATTGCATCTTTTATCGCACTTAATCTTATTTGTGATAGATTTAAAAGTACTAGTACTATAGGTAATATGGAAGATGCAATTAATTGGATTCAAAGTACAGTTAGTGAAGCTAATATGGCAATATTTAAATATGTTGCTGAGCATCCTGAAAGTGAAGGTATGGGTACAACTATAGTTTTATCAATACTTACACCTTCATTCTTACTTATAGGTAACATTGGTGATTCTTCAGGATATATATTAAAAAATAAAAAGTTACATAAAGTAACTGTTGATCATACGCTTGTAAATTTACTTGTAAAAAGTGGAGAACTTACAGAAGAAGAAGCAAGAAATCATCCAAAGAAAAACGTATTAATGAAAGCACTTGGTTCATCACAAAATGTAGAACTTGATATATTTAATGTAGAACTTAATATAGATGGTATATTTTTGTGTAGTGATGGACTTACTAATATGTTAGATGATGTTCAAATAGCAAAAGTACTTACAGAAGAAGTACCACTTAATGAAAGATTAGAAAAACTTGTATTTAAAGCGAACAACCGTGGTGGCAATGATAATATTTCAATTGCGTGCCTAATTAAGGAGGATAAACATGATTAATAAAGGGGAACTAGTAGACAACCGTTATAAAATTATCAGCTCAATTGGTGAAGGTGGTATGGCTAACGTATATCTTGCTTGGGATACAATACTTGAGCGAGAAGTAGCTGTTAAAATACTTAGAGGAGATTTAGCAGACGATGATAAGTTTGTAAGAAGATTCCAAAGAGAAGCTAATTCAGCCAGTTCACTTAAACATCCAAACATTGTAGAAATGTATGATGTAGGTGAAGACAATGGTAAATATTTCATAGTTATGGAATATGTTAACGGTAAGACACTTAAGAGTTTGATTAAAAAACGTGGAGCACTTAATCTAAATGAAGCTGTAGATATCATGTTACAACTTACAAGTGGTATTGCTTGTGCACACGATAGTTATATAATACATAGAGATATCAAACCACAAAATATAATGATACTTGAAGATGGTAGAGTTAAAATAACAGATTTTGGTATTGCTATGGCACTTAATAATAATGAACTTACTCAAACTAATTCAGTAATGGGTAGTGTACATTATTTACCTCCAGAACAAGCTAGTGGATCTGGATGTACAATAAAAAGCGATATATACTCATTAGGTATATTAATGTTTGAATTATTTACTGGACGTGTTCCTTTCAAAGGTGATAATGCTGTTGAAATAGCAATTAAGCATATGAAAGAACCAATTCCTAGCGTTTGTAATATAAATCCAAATATACCACAAAGTATAGAGAATATTATACTTAAAGCATGTGCTAAGAATCCAAAAAATAGATATGATTCAGTATATGAAATGTATAATGATTTAAAAGTGGCACTTGAACCAGAACATGCAAATGATTTAAGAGTTACTTATAGATATCCAGAACATGTTGTAGATGAAGAAAAAGAAGTTGAAAAACTAGAATCTAATTTAGAAAATGTTGAGGAAATAGAAGAAACTTATGTTGATAAAGCTGATAAAAGAATTAATATGGCTTTAATCATAGTTGGTATAGTATGTATAATAATTGTACTTATAGGTCTAGTATTTATATTATTATTTACATCTAAGAAAACTAAAGAAGTTAAAGTTCCAGATGTAAGAGGATTAAACGAAGTAGAGGCTTGTAAAAAACTAGAAAAAGTTAAACTAACATGTGTTGTTGAAACAGATTATAGTTCTGAAGTAGAACCAGATGTAGTAATTGAATCTTCTCCTAGAGCATCTGCTAACGTAAAAGAAAATCAAAAAGTTACAATAATCGTTAACTCAGATTCAAATACTTTCGCAGTAGGAGATTACATAGGAAAAAATATTGATGTAGTTGTTACTGAATTAGAAAGCTATGGTGTTAAAGTTGTAAAGACTCCTAAGAAAGTTACTAAGGAAGATAAAAAGGAAGAAAATACTATAATATCTCAAAGTGTAGAAGCTGGTAAAAGATTAAAGAAAGAAGATAAAACTTCAGTTATCGCATTAGAATATGCAGTACTTGTTTCTGTGTATCCAGATTTTACGGATGGTACATATACTAGAGATTTAATTGAACAATTCTGTACTGATAATAAAATAACTTGTACATTTAAAGAAGAATTAGACAATAATTTTAAAGAAGGAGATATTATATTACAATCAAGAACTGTTGGTGATGAGGTTAAAGTAGGAACAACTCTTATAATAACAATTGCAACAAATTCTAAACAAGAAAGTACTACAGAATCAGTAACACAAACCGATACAGAAAATACAACTAATTAAGAGGTAAAATGATAGGAAAAATAATTAAACAAGTAAGTAATGATTATACTGTTAAAAGTGATAAATTATATGTATGTAAAGCACGTGGTAAATTTAGAAATCTTGGTATAACACCTCTAGTAGGTGATAATGTAGAATTTGATCCAAACGATAAATATATACTAAATATACTAGATAGAAAAAATGAATTAGAAAGACCTAGTATATCTAATATAGATCAAGCTGTAATAGTAACAAGTGTTAAAATACCAGATTTCTCTTCTAATTTACTAGATAAATTATTATGTATAATAGAATTTAATAATATTAGACCAATAATATGTTTTACAAAATTAGACTTACTTAACAAAGAAGAATTAGAGAATATCAGAAAGATAGAAGATTATTATAGATCTATTGGTTATCCTGTATATGAAAATACTGATAGTAATTTAAAAGATATATTTAAAGATAAAATAACAGTATTTGCGGGACAATCTGGAGCAGGTAAATCAAGTTTACTTAATAGACTTGATAGTAATCTTAATCTTGAAATAGGTGAAGTATCTATCGCACTTGGAAGAGGTAGGCATACAACTCGTCATACTGAGTTAATTGAACTTTTAGGTGGTATGATTGCTGATACTCCTGGATTTAGTGCAATAGACTTTAATGGTATGACTAAATCTGATATAAGAGATAACTTTATAGAATTTAATGAATATAGAGATAAATGCTTATATAAAGATTGTATGCACATAAAAGAAACTGATTGTGCTATTAAGGATTTAGTAGGTAAAGAAATACTAGAATCTAGATATGAAAATTACTTAAAATTTATAGGGGAGAAATAATATGAAAATATCAACATCAATATTATCTGTTGAAAATGATTATATAAAGAATGCAATAGATAAATTAAACAATACAGATACAGATTACATACACTTAGATATAATGGATGGTATATTTGTACCAAATGAAAACTGGAGTTATGAATTTTTAAAAGAAAGATTAGTAGATAATAAAAAACCATTAGATGTACATTTAATGGTTAGTGATGTAAAAAAATATATTGACTTGTTTTCTAATTTTAATCCAGTATTTATTACATTTCACTATGAAGCAATTAGTGAAGTAGGAAGTGTTACTAACTATATCAAGAGTAAAAATATAAAAGTTGGTTTAGCGATTAAACCAGCAACAGATGTATCTGAAATAGTTGATTATTTACCATATGTTGATTTAGCGCTTGTAATGAGTGTTGAACCAGGAAAAGGTGGACAAACATTTATTGAAAACTCTGTTAATAAAATAGAAGATCTATATAAGATTAGAGAAAATCAAGGTTATAATTATTTAATCGAAGTAGATGGTGGAATTAATTCTGAAACAATAAAGGGATGTTCTAAAGTTGACATCGCAGTCGCTGGTAAATATGTTACTAGTAATGATTATCAAGATGCACTTAATAATTTAAAGAAGTAAATCTTCTTTAAATTTTTTCTTGATTTAAATAGAAAAGTATTATATACTATATAGGTATTGGAGGAATAAATATGGAAAAAAATAAGAATTTAAAAGAAGTAGTTATTAAAATAGAAGGTAAAGAATGGGAAGATGCATTAGATAAAGCATTTAAAAAAGCTAATGCTAAAGCTAAAATAGATGGTTTCCGTCCTGGTAAAGCACCTAAAGATGTTTATTTAAAACATTATGGTATTGAATCTTTATTTATAGAAGCTTCTAACTTTGCAGTAGAATCTGCTTACAATAAAATGATTGAAGAAAATAAAGATTTACAAATTGCTGCTCAACCAGTATTAGATATTAAATCTATAGATGAAAAATATATTGAATATGTATTTACTATTACTTTAAAACCTGAAGTTAAACTTGGTAAATATAAAGGATTAGGTATTAAAAAAGAAGATGTTAAAGTATCTAAGAAAGAAATAGAAGACTCTATTAATCATATGAGAGAACACTATAAAGAAAATATAGTTAAAGATGGTGCTATCGCAAATGGTGATATAGCTGTTATAGATTTTGAAGGATTCAAAGATGGTAAAGCATTTGAAGGTGGAAAAGGTGAAAACTATTCACTAGAAATAGGATCTAATACATTTATACCAGGATTTGAAGATCAATTAGTTGGTATGAAAGCAGGAGAATCTAAAGATATAGAAGTTACTTTCCCTGAAGATTATCATGCAGAAAACTTAAAAGGAGCTAAAGCTACTTTCAAAGTTAAAGTTAATGAAGTTAAAGAAGTTAAAATACCAGAATTAGATAAAGAATTCTTTGAAGATTTAGGTATGGAAGGTATTGATTCTAAAGAAGCTCTAGAAAAACAAGTAAAAGAAAATATTGAAGCTTCAAAAGCTAAAGAAGTAGAAGATAAATATATAGATAGTTTACTTGCTAAGATAGCAGAAAATACTGAAATAGATGTACCAGAAACTATGATAAACGATGAAACTGATAGAATGGTAGATAGTTTTGCAGAACATATAGCTATGCAAGGAATAACTATTGAACAATTCTATAAGTTTACTAATTCTACTAAAGAAGCTCTAAAAGAACAATACAAAGAAGAAGCTACTAAGAGAATTAAATATAGATTAATTCTTGATGAAATAATAAAAGCTGAAAAAATAACTGTTTCTGATAAAGAAGTAGATGCTAAGATAGAAGAAATAGCTACTAAATATAATATGACTAAAGAAGAAGTTAAAAAACAATATGGAGAAAATATAGATTATATTAAATATGATCTAGAAGTTAATAAAGCATTTGATATTATAAAGGGGGAATAGTCTCCTTTTTTCTTGATTAATGATAATATTTAATATATAATATATGCAAATTGGGGGGATAATATGGAAATAAAAGAACAAAGTTTAGATGGAAAAGAAATAGAGTATTCTTTAATTGCTACTGCAAATGATTGTAAATGGAAACTTAGATGCGCATCAAATGCAATAGAAGAATTTATATCAGGTAATAAAGATAGAGATTATGATTCAGCTGTAAGAGCTATAAATAGAGCGCTTGAAATAGACGTAATTACTTATCCATCATTTCTTTATACAGAAGAATCAAGAAAAGCCTATAATGAGTTTTTAGAAAATTTATATAATTTTGTATTATGTGAAAGTGTTATTGATAAATCATCAATATATGATCTAGATAATGTTAAAAAATTTATGAGAGTTCGTGTTCAAAAACAAATAAATGATTTTGAGAATAAATCAATGCCTTATGATGTTGCTATGAGATTAAGTGAATTAGAAAAAGAAAACACATCAGATAAATATCTAGATAGAACACTAATGGGTTTATTATATTTTAATAATACAAGTATAACAAGAGAACAAGCAGAAAAAGTTATAGATGAAGAGTTAGAAAAATCATTTAAGCGTATAAATGAAATAGATAAGAAGATTGAACCTATTAAAAAATCAAATAATGTTTTTAAAAAGTCATTGTTACGTGTATCAATTATTGCAGGTACTATATTCTTAAGTGCTTCTTCATTATTATTTTTTAAACATAAAAAGACTTCATCACTTAAATACACTACACAAACAATATATGAAGATCTTACATTTACTGATGTAGAAACAATTTATGAAACACATGATAATTCTAAACCAGTAGAAAAAGAAAGAACTATAGTAAGAGTATATAGTCCAGTTGTAAATGGTGAATTTACTGAAAGTATATATGACTATACAGATTCAGGTGTATCTAATAATAACTTATTAAATGGTGAATTAAGTGATGCATATTTAGTAGGTAGAACAACGCATAGTATTACTGAATATCCAGAAGAGATAATGAATGTATATAAAGATATAACAAGTGAAAACAGAATAGTAACTAAGTCTAAAACGGATGGTTCTAAAGATTTTACACCTTATCAATTAATTTTATTTATAATAGCGTATAGTTCACTATACTTTGTAGGTATCCAAGTTGGGACAACACTACCATGGATGAGTAGTAATAAAAAATCATTAAATGAATACTTAAAAGAAAAAGAATTAGAAAATGAGCACATAGTTGCAATTTCAACACCAACATACAAGTTACCAGAAACCATTGAAGTTGATAAACAATTAAAAGAAGAAAAAGATAAACGAAAACTTCTAGAAAGAAGACCATAAAAGTAGATTTATTCTACTTTTTTAATTTGACAAAAAAGGCCTTTTGTGATAATATACTACGCTAATGAGGTGTGTTTAATGCAACAAACATGTGCAGAAAAATTAAAAATATTAGAAGACGAATTAATTTCGCCACAAGAATTAGATAAAATGAACGATATAATTCGATTAGTAGATGAATTATATGATAGCAATATAAAATATGATGAGGTTTTACCTGCTATTAATAATTTACCTAAATATACTATAATTGATAAAGAAAATGTTGCTTCAAAATATGAAGAGAGTATATATAAATTAGCTCTATATGCAAACTTTATTAACAGATTTGAGTTATTTCAAAATCAAGATGTTTATCGTATAGTTGATGAATTTTTAAGAAAAGAAGTAGAACAATTTCCTGTATATAATAGCGATGCACCAAAAGGTTTAAAAGATGCAATAACAAATACTCGTTGTAATTCTAGTAGGAATGGTTATGTTGAATATAATTTAATGTTACAATTATTTGCTTATAAATATGGTAAATCATTTCCTGATTTTACTAGTGAACTTGGTGATTCTATTGAAATTAGAGACGATAAAATTAGTTATCTTAAAAAATTAAAGAAGCAAATAAAGAAATTTGGTGCTAAAGCAGCATTTTGGACAATATTTAGTATAGCTACTTATGCAACTCCAGCAGCTGTTTTTACACACATAGGTAATCGTATTAGTACTAAGAAGGAATATGCAACAGAAGTAATCTCTGATGATGGTGTATCTAGAAGGGGAGAATATTGGGATTTACCTTTTAGTGCATCTTTTCCAGATGATTATAGAAGACAAAAATTACAATATATAACAGAATTCGGAGAAACTATTGATGGCAAAGTAGTTATAAAGGTATATGATTATACAGGAATAGATATATCTAAGGAAACTATAAATAATATAGATTTAGATATAAATAGACTTGTTTATTGCAATGTAGAAGCAGTTGATAGTTATACAAATTCAAATACTAAATGGTATAGAACTTATCTTGGAGAATATACAGGTGAAGCTCATAGAAATATAACAACAGTAGAAAACCATTTGTATGTTACTAAAGATAAAGGCGAATTTTGGGGTACAGTAATATTCTTTTCAGTTATTGCATATGGTATACTTATTGGAATAAATTGTGCTTTATCTCAAGATGGAACAAAAATATTATTTGCTAAAGTAGCGTCATTGCTTGATGAACGTAAAACATGTATTGAAAATAAAGAGAGAGCAGAAGAAGAAATAGAAAACTTGAAAAAACGAATAGATGAATATGCTGAAATTACATTTATTAATTATAAAGCAAATAGTTTAGATTCTTATAATGAGAAATATGGTAATTCAGAAGAAGAATTTCAAAAAGGATTAAGACGTTAAAACGCCTTTTTTCTTGATTTTAAATACTATTTAATATATAATTTAGGTAGGTGATATTATGAATCAATTAGTTGAAATACTTAAAAACAATAACTATCAAATAAGAAAAGAATTATTATTTAATTATAAGAGTTTAAATATAACTGATAGTGAGTTTATTGTGCTTATTTATTTAATAAATCAAAGTAGTGATATATATAATCCTAAACAAATAAGTAATGATTTAAAATTGGGCTTAAACGATGTACTTGAACTAATTAATTCATTAATAGAAAAAGGCATTATAAAAATAGAACTTAAAAAGATTAATAATATTAGAACAGAAGTAATAGATTTAGAAACTTTATATGAAAAAATTGCTTTCTCACTAGAACCAAAAGAAGATAAAAAAGAAAGTAATATATATTCTACATTTGAAACAGAGTTTGGTAGAACACTTTCTCCTATGGAATATGAGATTATTACTGGATGGATAGAGAGTGGATATACTGAAGAATTAATTACTCTTGCTTTAAAAGAGGCTACATATAATGGAGTAAGTAATTTAAGATATATAGATAAGATTATATATGAATGGGGTAAAAAAGGTATTAAAACTAAAGAAGATGTAGAAAAAAATAGAAAACAATTTAAAAATAGTGAGAAGAAAGAATTATTTGAGTATAATTGGTTAGATGAAGAAGATAATAATTAATTATTTAGATGAATTGTTTAGTGAGCCTAAATGTGAATTAAATTATAATAAGGATTATGAATTATTAATTGCGGTAATGCTGAGTGCTCAAACAACTGATAAAAGAGTAAATGAAGTAACTAAAGTTTTGTTTAGTAAATATGATAATCTAGATAAATTAAGCAAAGCTCCAATTACTGATTTAAAAAGTATTATAAGAAGCATTGGTTCATATAATAAAAAAGCGGTTTATATTAAAGATATTGCTACATCTTTAATTAAAGATAAAAATGGTATAGTACCTGATGATAGAAAGTATTTAGAAAGTTTAAATGGAGTAGGTAGAAAGACTACTAATGTAGTGCTAGCTAATTTATTTAATACTAATGTGATTGCAGTTGATACTCATGTATCAAGAGTATCTAAAAGGTTAGGTATAGCAAGTATAAATGATACACCTGAAGTAGTGGAAGAAAAGTTATATAAATATTTTAGGGGAGAAGACTTCTCTAGATTACATCACCAATTAGTCTTATTTGGTAGATATCATTGTAAAGCAATTAAACCTAATTGTAGTAATTGTAAATTAAAAGATATATGTAAAAAAGAGATCATTTGATCTCTTTTTTTATTGATTAGTATTTGGTGTAGGATTATCAGTACCTGTTCCAGTACCAGTTCCTGTACCGGTTCCAGTACCAGTTCCAGTACCAGTTCCGGTTCCAGTACCTGTTCCAGTACCAGTTCCTGTATTTCCAGCATTTTTAGCTGTTACTTTAACTTCTACGCCATCACTTGCATTGTCTTTAAATATAGTATATACAGTTTTAACAACATATTCGTAATCACCATCCATAGTAACAGGAATAGTGTATTCAGTTTTAGTTGTATTATCAAGAAGTGTTAATTTACCTTCTTCATCTTTTTCATATATGTTGTAACTAATATCACCAATATTATTTCTAGTCCATTCCAATCTGTCAGCAACGAATTGATCAAGTGCACCTTGATTAGAGAATACTTGTGAGAAGTTATCTCTTAGGTATTTTTCAGACCATCCATCTGGGACTGAAACAGCGTTCCAAGAAAGTGTTATTTTCTTATTTTTGTAAGAACCTTTTAGATTTGTAATATTTTTTAGTTGAGCGAATCTAGGACTAACTTCAGTAGGAACAGATCCAGTTACGAATAATTCACTACTTCTAAATCCATTTGGTGTATATTCACTTGGTAAACATGCAGTTGGACAACCTAATTCAACTTCAACACGATATATACCATCTGGTGTCCAGAATGCAGAACCATTAGTAAATACTTTTGCACCTACAGCAGCGAATAATCTATTGTGTTGACCACTACTTAATACATTATAATTTCCACTAGAACCATCTGGTATTTTATCATAACCATACCATACGGCAATTGCATAATCCACATTATATCCAACTGTCCATAAATCGTTAACAGCATTTCCTGGTAAACCATGCGCATACATTTGAGCAGAATCATAGTTTGTAGTACCAGTCTTAGCAGCATATCTAATACCGTTTATATTACGACCAACAGCAGAAGGTGCGGTAGTTTGTAACATATCTGTTATTACGTATGCAGTTTGAGGACTCATTACTTGTCTTGATGCAACTTCATTTATAAACTCTTCACCAGTTTCTTTATAAACTACTTTAGTAAATGTATGTGGTTCATTATATGTACCATAGTTTGCGAATGTTGCATAGGCAGCAGCAAGTGTAAGAGGGGATTCACCATTATATCCACCAATTGCATGAGCTTCGTGTAAATTATCAGCCATATTTGCATCTTTTACATCGTTTGTATCTTCTTTATTAATACATACTTTTCCATCTCTTATGTATCCTTCATCACAAGAATATATTTCAGGAGTAAGTCCCATTCCTGTAACAAAGTCTATTATTTGTCTTTGATTATTTTGTTGGAAAACTTTAATAGCTGGAATATTTCTTGATTGAGCAAGAGCTTCTCTTATAGTCTCAATTCCTTTATATCCCATATCCCAGTTATGAACGATAACACCATTTGAATATGTGTAAG
>JAEEGL014739087.1_pt1 | contig 21240 bp, 17 predicted proteins | sample 9134231 | NCBI WGS metagenome assembly JAEEGL01 (sample SAMN16246548, study PRJNA631951) | gut metagenome | biome: gut microbiome; feature: rumen; material: fiber-attached | host: Bos | place: Iran: Karaj | collected 2018-10 | reverse complement strand
TCTCCGATACGGGATGAAGGCCGAGCGCCTTCTCGTAGAAGGCAAGACTCTTTTCCAGATTCAGCACGTTGAAATTGAAGTGGTTGAAGACCATGTTCCGCACCTCCTTATTGTTCACCGCACTGCTCCCCTGCTCCCCCTCTGTTCCAAGGGTTTCATCGAGGTTTTCCGGGGGCGGTCGCTGCGGATCTGACGCTATATCATTGTATCACAGAATCCCGCACAGGGGAAGGGTTTCCTGGCATCTTTTCTTGCGTTTTCCTTTTTCTGCCCATTGATACAGGCTTTGAAAAAGCAATTCAACGATCTCCTCCGCGCAGGAACGCCTTGACGATCTCCACCATGGGAATGATGGAAAGAGCCAGCAACAGCGCAACAAAGTATTCTGCCAGGCTGACCGTTTCAAACTGGAAAGCCGCCGCCAGGGCGGGGACGTAGATCACGGCCGTTGTCAGGAGCAAACTGACGCCGAAAGCAAGCCAGAGCGCCGCATTCTGATAAGTGATCGCAAAGACGCTCCCCCGCTGGCTGCGCATATTGAAGCTGTGAAAGATCTCGGCCATGCTCATGGTCAGAAAAGCCATCGTCACGCCGTCGGGCGAGTTCACGATCTCCCATGCGCCCGACTCCATATAGTGTCCGATAAAATAGGCGGCCAGCGTCAGCAGCGTGATCAGCATTCCCTGATAGAGAACGTCCACTCCCAGTCCGCGGGCAAAAACTCCTTCGTTTGGGCTGCGGGGTTTCCTTTGCATCAGATCCCGCTCTCCCCGCTCGATCCCGAGCGCCAGCGCGGGGAAGCAGTCGGTGATCAGGTTGATCCAGAGCAGATGCACCGGACGCAGAATGGTGAATCCCAGCATCGTGGCGGCAAACACCGAGAGCACCTCGCTCATATTGGAGGCGAGCAGGAACTGGATGGCCTTTCGAATGTTGTCGTAGATCCTGCGACCCTCTTCCACGGCTCCCACGATGGTTGCAAAGTTATCGTCGGCCAGCACCATATCCGCCACGTTTTTCGTGACATCGGTGCCGGTGATGCCCATGCCGACGCCGATGTCTGCACGCTTGAGGCTGGGCGCATCGTTGACGCCGTCGCCGGTCATGGCCGTGACATAGCCTCTGCTGCGCCAGGCGTCGACAATCCGCACCTTGTGTTCGGGCTGCACGCGCGCGTAGACCGCATACTTCTCGATATCGCGCAGCAGCTCCTCTTCGCTGATGGCGTTGAGCTGATTGCCCGTCAAGGCGGAAAGTCCTTCTGTCAGGATCCCCAACTCCTTGGCGATGGCCACCGCCGTATCCAGATGGTCTCCCGTGATCATAACGGGTCGGATCCCCGCTTCACGGCATTCCACAATGGCGTCTTTGATTTCGGGCCGCACGGGGTCGATCATACCGGTGAGTCCCAGGAAGCAGAGCTCTTCTTCGAGGTTCTCGGGGGAAAGCCCCTCCGGCGCCTCGTCATACCAGCGCTGTGCCGCTGCCAACACGCGCAGCGCCTTGTCGGCCATGGCTTTGTTGGCAGCAAGGATCTCGCTCCGTTTCGCCTCGGTCAAAGGCTTTTCTTTCCCATCCTCCCAATAGGTCGTGCAGTGTGAGAGTACAACATCGGGAGCACCCTTGGTGAACTGCATGAAATCGCCGTCGATCTCGTGCACCGTGCTCATCATTTTGCGGATGCTGTCGAAGGGGGCCTCCGCCACACGGGGCATGTTGCGCTCGAGCTCCGCCTTGGGCAGCCCCAGTGTTTCGGCAAACACCACGAGAGCCACCTCGGTGGGGTCGCCCACCAGAGCTCCCTCGTTTGAGGCCTCAACGTCGCAGCAAAGGGCCATGGCGGTGCCCAGAAGCTTTTCGTCGTTCCCGTAAGACTCGGTCACCGTCATCTTGTTTTGGGTCAGCGTCCCGGTTTTGTCGCTGCAAATGATCTGTGCACAGCCCAGCGTCTCCACGGCAGTCAGCCGGCGCACAATGGCGTTGCGCTTTGACATATTGGTGACGCCGATCGAAAGCACAATGGTCACCACCGTGGCAAGCCCCTCGGGAATGGCCGCCACCGCAAGACTGACCGCCACCATGAAGAGGTCGATCATGGTGTCGAAATTCAGACTCTTGGTTCTCATGATACTGCATCCGAAAATCACCACGCAGATACCCAGTACCAGAAAGGTGAGAATCCGGCTGAGCTCGCTCAGTTTGCGCTGCAGCGGGGTTTCTCCGCTGCCTGCCTGCGACAGCACGTCTGCGATCTTGCCCATCTCGGTGTTCATGCCGATCCCCGTGACCACTGCGCGTCCGTGACCGTAGACCACCGTGCTACCCAGATATACCATGTTGCGGCGGTCGCCCAGCACGATATCGTCTCCGGAGAGCGCATCTGCCGTTTTTTCAACCGGCAGGCTTTCCCCTGTCAGGGCCGCCTCCTCCAGCTTCAGGCTGGCGCACTCCAGCACCCGCGCATCTGCAGGGATGGCATCACCCGCCTCGAGCAGGATGATATCGCCGGGGACAAGGTTTTCGCTCCGCAGCACGCAAACCTTGCCGTCGCGCAGCACGCGGCTGGTAGCGGCCGCCATCTGCTGAAGCTCCTCGATGGCCTTTTCGGCACGGCCCTCCTGATACACGCCGAGCGCCGCGTTGACAATGACGACCGCCATGATGATAATAACGTCTGAAAAGCTCTCATGCGCATAGGCGGCTGTGATTCCCGAAAGGATGGCTGCCGCGATCAGGATCAGCGTCATCGGGTCGTTCATCTGCTTGAAAAACCGCACCAAAACCGAATCCTTTTTCGCCTCTGCCAAACGATTCGGCCCATACTGCTTCTGCCGCTGCTGCGCCTCCTCGGAAGACAGTCCCTCTCGCCGGCTTTGCAGCGCCTCAAGCGCCTGATTCGCACTTTCGCGATAATACTCCATCCTGTCCTCTTTCCTTTCCACTTAGCTGTACTCTATCCTGCAAACCGACCTGCGGCCGCACTTTGCGCAGGGATCTTTCCGCAAAAAGCCGGCCCCTATCCGCAGAGGCTGCCTTAAAAAAAGACCCATGTATAGGATGCGCTTCGGCACACTATACATGAGTCTCGTTCTTTCATCCAAGCCAGACGTCATTGGGAACGCCATGCATGTTGACTTGAAACACAAAAGCGTGGGTTCGCTCTTATGCAAACTACTCCCCCATGGATTTCCCTCTCAGTATAACCGATTTTGAGGAGTTGTCAAGTGCTTTCTGAGAGGACTCCTTGAGATCCCCCTTGTGATCCGCACCGCCGTTTCACCCGTTCGGCCAGAGGCGCTTCGTATCCCCATAGGGCAGGGAGATGCGGTAAACCGTATATCGGTGACTGCTTCGCGCATCCGGCCAAGCAAGCGTCAGACTGTCGTTTGTGATCGACTGGAGAAACAGGCTGCGCCGCACCGTGGAGAAATCCTCTCCGGGGAGCGGGCAGAGGAAATGAAGAATGCCCTCCCGCTCACTCAGCCTGTAGATCCCCCGTATACTGTCGCGCTGCCCGACAAAATAGCAGGTCTGCCCCCTGCGTCCGATCAGAAAGGCGCGCTCCAGTATGGGGGAAAAGCCCGCGTCGGTCAGATAGCCAAGGCTGCCCTCCCAGCCGGAGGAGGCATACGCATGGTGCCAAGTCGTGACCAAAAGCCCGGTTTTCCCTTCAGCCAGCACCGTGATCTCCCCCATGGCGTCCGGCATATCGAACAGGGTGATTCGCTCCTCCCCTTCTATGGCGGACAGCGTGATCCGATAGCGGTAGCCCGCGGTATTCTCCAATTTTTCCAAACGGCGCTCTTCGACCAGGGTTCGCCGGCTGTCTTCATAAAACACATGTTCCTCTACGCCGCCCGCCATCAGTTCGGTATAGCGCTTGGCAAGCGGGGTCGGTTCATAGCGGTAGGAAACGGGAGCCCACTCTGCCGCAGGTGGAAGTCCCGTGAAGGGATTTTGCTCATCCGGACCGGCGGCGCAGAGACAGGAAGTTCCCGCTTCATCCTTTCCTTCATACACCGTGATCCGCAGGGAGAGATCGGCTGAACCAAGCGAATCGGTTTCTCCCCAGAGACATCCGGTTCCCTTTCCGGTTTCCCTCTGCGGCGTTGCCTTCACATTCAGAGCGAGCGTGAGATAGAACTCTCCCTCCTCAAGAATCGAAACGCTGCCCAGACTGTAATCAAGCAGTCCCAGCGCATCGCCGCGATAGAGCAGATCTTTCAGCAAAGCGTCTGCGTAGGTCAGCGCCGCCTTCTCTCTGTCGCTTCCGATCGGCAAAACAGGGTAAAGTGCATAGGGCGGTGTGGGAACCTCCGCCACAGCCAGCTGACCGTCCCTCTGGACAACCTGCACGACCGTGAAGAGCGGAGTGTCGCCGAAGAGGCGCTCGCCGGTGCTGTGAGGCAACAGATAGGCCGTTCCGGTAGAGGTGTCGGCCACAAGACAGCCCTCCTCCTGCCGTTCCAGCAGCAGAAGTCCTGCCCCGGAAAGTGCAAGCTGCGCGGCATTGTCGAGCACGGGACGCCGACTCTCCTCCAGGGCGTTCAGCAGAATGTATTCTCTCTCCCGGAGCCCGTACCAGCCGGGATTCTCCCCAAAGGGCGCCGAAAAAATCGCATCATACACAAAGGGCAGCTGCTCGTTTCCTTCAAGATCCACGGCGCCCCATAGTCCGTTTTTACGCACTACAAGGGCCCTTGTGTCCTCCGTCTCATACCAGAGAGTCAAGGAAGGCTGCTCTCCCGAGAGCGCTGCGGACCCATCTTCCGTCTGGTAGGTAAAATGCCCCACGTCCATATAGGCTCCGATCGCCTCATATTCATAGGGAAGACACATTTTCCCGCTTTTCAAATCCATGACGCCCCAAGCACCGTCTACTCTGCGCAGCGCGATGAGCATGTCTTCAATCAGTGCTGGGCCGCCGTCTTCCCCTCCGAAGCTATAGCCGTGCCCCACCGCCAAACAATCCTGATCCGTCAGAGGGAGAATCCCCCCTTCCGAGGCCATCCAAAGACGCTGCATCCCGATCGGATCGGTCGTCACCACCAAATCGGCGTCTGTTTCAGGGAACTCTATGGCTCGATACTGCGCGCTCAGCAGCAGCACGCCCTCTATACTGTAGAGTCCCAAACTGCCGTCCGGTCCCCGATAGAGATATCCATAGTGACAGGGCGTGAAGCTGCCCGGCATGCTTGGAAAAAGCGCGCCGGATTTCAGAGAAAACAGCGTCTGTCCCTGCTCGTCTTCTACCGGAAATGCGGGAGCGAACAGAAACGGCTCCTGCCTGACTGCCTCGCTCAGCAAGAACCCATATCCGTTCACGAGTGCGGCAATCGTCTCTTTGGCATAGTTCTTTGTCTGCAGCGCGAGCTTCATCCCCTCCTCTTCCCATTGGATGAGACAGCCAAAAAGCATCTGTGCGTTTTCCAGAGGAACCAGCACCTCTCCCCCGCGCCGCAGCAGCGTTCCCTGTACGCGATTGTATAAGGGTTCTTCTCCAATCACGCAGATTTTTCCGCCTTCCTGAAGCCGCACAAGCTCCCTGCCTGCCGCGTCCGAAACCAAAAGAGAAAGCGCGCCGTTCTGCTCGGCCTGCGAAACCTCGATTTCCGGAAGCAGAGAATCCATCAGCGCCGCGTCGACATAGAGCATGCCATCTTCCCGATACAGGAGACGCTCCGGCGCAGGAACCGGCTGCAGATCGATCGTGAGCTCCGGTTCCAGATACCCTGAGGAGGGTTGAACTTCCCTGATCCACGGCATCACAAGGGCGGCAATCGCCGCTCCAACCGTTAAAACTGTTATAAACACCAACAGCCAACTTGGAATCGGTTCCCCTTTAAGCCTCTTTTTCTTCTGTATCAAGCCAGAGTTCCCTCCTCTCACACGGGTTTTCATGCTGCCATCCTGCTTTCAGCGGCTTGTCGTTAACAGAGCAATTGTATCATATTTCGGGCTAGCAAAGCAAACGGCCGCCCGCAAAAACGCCTTTTCGCCCTCTCCACGACGCTCACCGCCGCCCTACGGGGCTGAACTGCCTGGACTTGTGTGTATTTTTCGCAAAAACAGCTTACAAATCGTTTCAAATCGTGCTATACTGTTTTGGATCTGTGAACCCGTGCGTTAGGCATTCCCATCCATATGAAAGGAGCCACATCATGCTGAATCTGCTGCTCAAGATCCTGCTTTTCCCCATCTATTTGGTTCTGGCTGTTGTTGTAGGGATTCTCAAGCTCATTGTCGGTCTCTCTGCCTTTGTGCTCAAGCTGCTTGCCGTGATTTTCCTGATTGCCGCCTTCCCCGTGCTGTTCACGGTCTCCGTAGCGGGAGGCATCGTCCTGCTTGTGCTGGCCTTCCTGATCAGCCCCATCGGCATCGTGCTGGTTGTCACCGGATTGCTGGGCGAGCTGCAAAAGCTGTTCGGCGCTGTGCACGGCTTTATGATCTCGTAGATGATACGCTTTACCTCTGTGGAAAAGGAGCTCAAGTCTATGATCGCAAAAAAACACACCGGTCTGTTTTCACTGCTTTGTCTGGCTCTGTGTCTTGCTCTTCTGTTCGCCGCCTGCTCCGACCGTGCCTCACAGAAAGCCCGTGAGCGAATCGTCTCCTGCGCTTCCCTGATCGGTCAGCCGGAAGAGGCTTTGGTTCAGGAACTGGGCGAGGGCGAACGCACGCTGATCAGCGGAACGGAGGAGACGCTCTTCCGGGAATATGAATTCGACCTCTTCGGAAATCCCCTCACCTTTATGGCGACCATCGATCTCGGCACTGTTTTAGACTTTTCGGCCGACCTCTCCGGCACGTTTGAAGAGTGGACCGAAACCATCACAGACTCTCTGGGCGACCCCGATGAGTCCGATGACGAACAGGCCGTTTGGTCGGTCTCGGAAGAAGGCGGCCTTCTGCTCACAAATACGGAGGATTCCCTCACCCTCTCCTTCTTCCGCACAGAGGCCTGATCTCTGCAACCGTTCCCGCCGCTTCGCTTCGGTCTTTATTGTGATGACAGCGGCCGTGATCGTTTGCCGCGCTCTTCCGTGACCGATGACGGGATTTTCGCGTCTTTGAAAAGGCGCCGGTCTGAGTATTCGATTCCGCACACCTTTCCATACCAGGTCCTGTGCTTTGCAGGACCTGGTATTTTTTTGTCCTTTTCTGCCGCTCCCTTTACAAATAGAAGGTTTTACGATATAATATGTTGCGCAAAAACCTGACCGCAACATACCCTTCAGACGCAAAGGAGGCGATCGGATGGGCGAAAAGGTGTCGACCAAGACCATTGCACAAAACAAAAAAGCCTATCACGACTACTTTGTGGAAGAGCGCTTTGAAGCGGGCATCTCGCTTGCCGGAACCGAAGTGAAATCCCTGCGGGCCGGCAGAGTCAACCTGAAAGACTGCTTCTGCACCGTGGAAGACGGGGAGCTGGTCGTCATCGGCATGCATATCAGCCCCTACGAACAGGGCAACATCTTCAATAAAGACCCGCTTCGCAAGCGTGTACTGCTCATGCACAAGCGCGAGATCATGCGGCTGTATGGCCTGGTGAAACAGGACGGCTACGCCATCATCCCGCTGTCGCTCTATTTCAAGGGCTCTCATGTCAAGGTCGAGCTCGGCCTGTGCAAGGGCAAGCGGCAGCACGACAAGCGCGAAGCCATGGCGCGGCGCGACGCAAAGCGCGAGATCGACCGCGCGATGAAGCAGCGCAACGTCCGCTGAGCACGACGCGGCAGGTTCGTCTCCTGCGCAGGTTTTTGTCCGCTCCGATTCCCTTTTCAATCGGCACTTTACAACACGGGGGTGCAATGGTTTCGACGGGGGTCTTGAAGCGGGAGAAGCAAGCCGAGTTGCGAGGACTCGTTAAACATCGCACCCTATAAATGAAAGAACAACGCTAACGTTGCTCTCGCGGCCTAACTAGGCCGCCGTCTGCCCTGGGAGGACCACGGCCCGGGTGTCAGGCGTCGTCAGTGGTGCACGTGAGGCGGGTAAGCTTTGCCCCGCCCATGAATCATGAAGCTACCGAATGGAGCAGCCGGCCGCCTGGCGGCTCAACTGGGGAATCTCAAATACGCGGCTAAGCTTGTAGAAACTCCCGTGAACGGGCTTTCGGACAGGAGTTCGATTCTCCTCACCTCCACCAAAGCAAGATAATCCGAACCTTAGACCGATCGGTCAAGGGTTCGGATTTCTTGTTTTTATACGGGATATTACGTTATAGTTTTTGATTCGATCAATATGAATTCAGACGGAATCGGCCATGAAAAGCCGTATTGCCGCGATCCCGCATTGTTTAGATCGTCTCAACCTTTATGGCTTTTATGGTTTTTTGCAAAGATTGACATGCATTGCCTTTTAAGGTTATGATTCGAGCAGAAAAACATAACCATATTGTCTTAAAGAAGGTTCCGGGATGAAATCAAAGATCACTTCGCCTAGATCAAAAAAACTATACACCGCCAACAATAAGATATATTGCGTTCTAGTCGTTTTATTAATTGTCGTTATCACGGTCATTTTGGCAATTGAAAACCGTTCGATAGTTTGGTCAGAAACGGTAAATTCCATCCTTACAGGTATTCTGAGTGGATTGTTGTCATCTGTTGTTGTTGCATGGTTTATTGATTTGGCAACCTGCAAAAGGAAAAATGATCATATTGAGCATCTGGTCAGTCGTGATCATGAGTCTTTAAAACTGTGGATCAATGACTTTTTTCAGTCAATGTCAAATTGTTTGCAACCCCAAAGCATTCAAACTTCCAGAAATATCGAATCTCTATACGATGAATTCGTGGAACAAATAGGCAGGGTCGATCATGCAAAGGTTTTGATCGGTGATGATGATTATTATAATGGTTTAGTTGGCCTATATGTGAGCATCAATCTTATTATTTCAACAGTTGATAAGCTTCTGTCGGGCGAAGAAAAGTCATACATGCTGCAAAAATACAGTGACCTCTCTTCTTTTTTAACCTTAAGCAAGTCGATGTCTGATTTGAGGGACAATCTTTTTAATAACGGAAACCACCGCTATGATTTCATTTTTGTAGGCATATGTGATTTTCTTTCGACTATTCTGCCGTTTGCAGACTTTTTAAACAAGAAGTATTCCACTGCCAAACAGGAATAAATCCATTGACAGGATTTCCTCCGATAAGGCGAACAACGGAAATGAACCCGTATCCATACCAACAGACAGCAGTTTCAATGCAACAAACTCAGAGGCAAGGCATGCGCCTTGTCTCTGAGTTTTTCTGTCGTCAACGGCATCTGACGTCTGATTCATCCAACGATTTCCATCTTCGTCCCATTTGTCCCTATCATTCTTTCACCCATTCAATATGATGAAAGCAATGCCTCTCAGACAAAACGATTGAAAAGACTTCTTTTCAATGCTATAGTAGCATCAGAAGTTGCAGCGAAACAGAGGCCTGACCGATATGCTTAAGGCCGCGACGGGAGCGAATGTCATGACCCAATTTCAGTCTTGGATTGATGCCGTCAATGCCAACAACGGCGTGATTCAAATTGCCCTGACCGTTTTTCAGATCCTCATCACCTTTTTTGGCTTTTTGCTGATCACCCGAAAACAAATCCACAGGGATCGGTATGAGGAACGCCTCAATCAACTGAAAAAAACAGTAGACGCCCTGACCGTCAGCCGCAACGATTTTGCGGAAAGGGCGCTGGCACTGTATCGGGAGCATTTTCGCTCCGACCCCGATTGCAGCGAGTTTGTGGAGCATGGGCACCTGATCTATCGCAATGGCTGGGTCAACTGCAAGGATTCACAGGGGCGATTTTATCCCCTCTCCTCCTTCACCCCCAAGATCGCCTCCCGGTATACCCCGCCGGCGCCGAAAAAGAACCACACCCTTCCGGATCAGCAGGAAAGCTATGCCGATAACGTTAAGTTTTACCTGGGAAAGACCCTGATGGATCTCCCGCTCTATGGGCTGAATGAGGTCCGCCTGCATCCCGACGAAATCGAAATCACGGTGAATTTGGGCTCCTATTTTGACTTTTACAACACCTGCGAATACAGGGGATATGAAATGGCCTATGCCCGCAGAATTCTGGGGAAAACGGCCGTTTCCGCCAAAACGCTTCCCGCGCGCTACGGCAAAAACAACGAGGGGCTGAATCTTTTCAACACTAGCAACCGCTTCCCCGGCATCGGCATCAACACCGTGACCATTTTGAAAAACGTGCTGGACGATCAGGAGCCTGACCGCGATCCGCCTACGCGCGACTTCTTCCTGATGCACAAACGCTCCAAACAGGTGGCCGAGGGAATCGGAAACTATCACGTGATACCCGCAGGCTCCTATCAGCCGCTGAAGGACTATCTGGACCACAGCGACGAAACCCGTGCGGAAACCATGAAGGATACCGTGCTGCGGGAATTCGGCGAAGAGATCAAGGACTATGAGGAATTCATCGATCTAAACACCTCGCAGCTCCTGCAAAACCTGGATCGACTGCTCGACCCCTATTTTCTGGGCATCGGGTTTGAGCCGCTGAATACCAAGACGGAGGTTCTCTCTGCGCTGATTCTCGACCTGGAACAGCCGAAAATCCGCGCGCTGTTCCAAGGACAGCGTCACTACTCACAGCTCCAGACGCTGCTTGACCGAAACAACAATTACGAGGGAGAAATCCATCTCTGCCCGCTGAATTGCAGCACCCTTCGGCAATATGAAAACGACTTCCGTTCCACCGCTTCCATGAAGGAGATCATGCGGATTTTGCAGCTGGAGGAAAACCGTGCCTTTTTCCATGTGCAAAACATCTGAAACAGCTGCAGGCGACTGTGCCATTCTTTTAGAATCCGGATCGTGTTTCCCTGTTGTCTTCTCCTTTTTGTCGGCAACGAGACTCTCGCGCTTCCTTTCGATTCTTTCGGTTTTAGGGGGCAGCTATGAATTTACAAATGGACTCCTCTTTAGCGGAAAAATATAACAGCGCTTCCCAAAAGGCATGTATCGTAACCGAGTCCTGGGTCGCAGCGAACATGTTCTGTCCCCTGTGCGGAAATCTTCATATTTCGCATTTTGAGAATAACAGGCCAGTTGCAGATTACTTCTGTCCGCACTGCGGAAATCAGTTTGAACTCAAAAGCAAAAACGGCACGGCACTCAAAAAAATAGCGGACGGCGCTTACTCGACCATGATCGAAAGAATCACCAGTTTTGATCATCCGGACTTCTTGTTCATGTCATATACAAAATCTGATTGGACTGTCCGAAACCTCTTTTTTGTCCCCAAGCATTTCTTTACGCCCGGTATGATCGAAAAGAGACCGCCGCTTCGCCCAACTGCAAGGAGGGCAGGATGGATCGGTTGTAATATCAATCTAAGCCAAATACCCGCAACAGGAAGAATCCCCATCATCGAAAATGGGGTCAAGATTGATAAAACCATTGTGATAAAACGGGCTTCCGCAGCAAATGCCTTGAATACTACGGATATCCTTGCGCGCGGTTGGCTGTTGGATACGTTGATGTGTGTTGAAAAAATCGGCAGGGTTTCTTTTGCATTATCTGAAGTATATGCATTTGAGGACGAGTTGGCTTTGAAACACCCTGACAATCATAACATAAGGGCAAAGATCAGACAACAACTCCAGGTTCTGAGAGACAGAGGGATCCTTGAGTTTACCGGTTTGGGAAAATACCGGAGGGTGCAATAAGAACAGCATCCCTTTCCCTTTTTCAACAAAAACAGCGTCTGCAAAAGCAGACGCTGTTTCTTTTTTGCAAACGCATCAGGTATGGAAGCACTTTTGAATGGCCTTGAGGTCCCCCAAAACCAGGATGGTCTTGTCGCGGTCCAGCGCGGTCTCCGGCGTGATCGAAAGATTGACGGTCCCGTTCTCCTTCACCGCCATGATGTTGATCCCGAATTGCTTGCAGATATCGATCTGGCCCACCGTTTTGCCGACCCAGTCTTCGGGAATGGTGAGTTCAAAAATGGCGTGCTCCTCATCCAGCTTGATGTAGTCCAGAATATGGGTGGAGGAGTAGCAGATCGCAGCCCACTGCGCCATTTGCTTTTCGGGATTGATCACCTCGTCTGCACCGTTGCGCAGTAAAAACTTCGCCTGCACCTCGCGGTTGGCGCGGGATACCACATAGCGTCCGCCGAGCTCCTTGAGCAGCGACGTGGTCTCGAGCGAGCTTTGGAATTCGTCTGCAATGGTGACGATGCAGACGTCAAAGCTGCTGATCCCCAGCGACTGCAGAAAGGTTTCGTTTGTACTGTCTCCGATCTGCGCATCCGTGACAAAGGGCAGGATGGCATTGATCCGATCTTCGTTTCTGTCGACCGCCATAATCTGATGGCCGAGTTCGCTCAACTCCTTTGCAAGCATGAAGCCGAAATTGTCGAGACCGATTAACAGAATGGATTTCATCGCTTTTCTCCTTTTTGATTATCCGACAATGATCTTCTCTACAGGGCTCTGCGACACATCCACAACCCTGCTGGAAATTGCCGCGTACATCAGGGTCAGGCCGCCCACTCTTCCCCAGAACATCAGAACGATCAAAATGGCGTGAGAGAAGACGCCCAGCGTGGGCGTGATGCCGAGGGTGAGTCCCACCGTTCCGATCGCAGACACCGTTTCAAAAAGACACACACCGATCGGGAGCTGTTCCACGAGGCTGATCGCCATCGCGCTTATCCCGGGGAGGGTGAGATACAGCAACATCAGCGTGGCCGCGCTTCGAACCACGCTGTCTTCAATCCGCCTGTCGAAGAGCTCCACATCCCTCTTGCGCCGAAACACAGAGTTCGCAGCGGCAACCAGCACGACCAGGGTCGTGGTTTTCATGCCGCCCGCAGTGGACCCGGGCGAGCCGCCGATCAGCATCAGGATCGCAATACAGACATGTCCCACTCCGCCCATTGCGGACAGGTCGACCGTATTGAATCCCGCGGTTCTCGGCGTGATCGCCTGAAACAGAGAAAGGCAGATTCTCTCCTTTATCGGCAGTGCAGAAAACTCCTCGAAGAAAAACAGCGCGGTCGGGACTGCAATAAGAATTGCCGTGGCCGCCAGAATGGCCTTACTCTGCACACGATACTTTTTGAAGTGCAGTTTGTTTTCGCTGATATCGTCCCACGTGAGAAAGCCGATTCCTCCCACTACAATCAGCCCGCCGATAATCAGCACGATCCAGGGGTTGCCGCCATGGCCTGTCAGGGAAGTGAAGGCGCCGGTTTTTGTCCCCATCACGTCAAAGCCCGCATTGCAAAAGGCCGAGACCGAATGGAAAATGGCCATCCAAACGCCGGATATCCCATAGCTTTTACAGAAAATCGGCATCAGCAAAATGGCTCCGGCGAATTCAAAGGCAAACGCAATCTTAAATAAAAACCCTGTCATTGTGACGATCCCCCCGATGTGCGGGGCGGAAATGGCCTCCTGCAGCATGCTGCGCTGCAGAAGCGAAATATTCTTACCGGAGATCATGGCAATGAGAGCCGCAACCGACACCACACCGAGTCCTCCGATCTGGATCAAAACCAATATGACCGCCTGCCCGAAGAAAGACCAGTAGGTAGCCGTATCCTTTACGATCAGCCCCGTCACGCAGACGGCCGAGGTCGCAGTGAAAAGCGCATCGTGGAAGGAGGCGGCTTCTCCCCCTGCGGAAGAGACGGGCAGCATGAGAAGCAGCGTGCCGATGAGAATCACGCCGACGAAGCCAAGGCTGACGATCTGCATGGACGAGAGGTTTTTCCCAAAGAATCGCCCGTTCATTTGAACTCTCCAATCTTAGGCAACAACCGCACTCGTCTCTGACGGAAAACATCGGATGCCGCCGCACAGAAATAGGATAAAACAAACCCCAATGCGGATTATACCACATCTTCTTCAAAAAGGTGTGAAATTTGGCCGTTTTTTTCGGAAATTGTTTTGAAACGATGGACTTCTTTCTCTCCTTGTGGTATGAAAAAAGAAAGGCTGTAAAAAACTTGGCGGGCACGCCTCCCGCGCCGGGCCGTTCCGCTCCGCATGCAAGACAACTCACGGCGCTTGCTCCTGGCCCTGTCTCTATACGCGGCAAGCCGCTTTGCAGGTCGAAATCCACACGATCGACAAAGGAGGAAACCCCATGGACATCAACTTTTTGTTTTTTGAAAACTACGAAACCCTTGATATCTTCGGCCCGATTGAGGTTTTCTCAAACATCGAGGGCGCAAAGCTTTCCTACATTTCCATGCAGGGAGGCCCTGTGAAAAGCCGCCAGGGGCATGAAATTCTGACAAAGCCCGCCTCTTCAGTCGCGCCCAAGGGCGTTTTGGTCATTCCCGGCGGGATGGGTACCAGGACGCTGGTGCACGACGAAACCTTTCTTGCCGCTCTGAAGGAACTGAGCGACCATGCGGAATTCGTTTTGACCATCTGCACGGGCTCGGGACTGCTGGCCAAGGCCGGCGCTCTCAACCGCCACAGTGCCACTTCCAACAAAAAAGCCTTCGAATGGGCAAAGTCTACCTCGGATCAGGTAAACTGGGTAAAAAAAGCCCGCTGGGTGGTCGACGGCAAGTTTTATACCTCCTCTGGCGTTTCCGCGGGAATCGATATGGCACTTGGTTTTGTCAGCGACCAGATTGGGGAAACGCGGGCGCGTGAAATCGCGCGCAATATCGAATACCTCTGGAACAGCGACAAAGAGGAGGACGCTTTTTGTCTCTAATCCCCCTTTGGGGATCGTCGCTCGTATTTTTTCGCTTTTTCAGTCCGCAAATTCCCACATTCTCCAAATTCGCCCCGATCAAAGCAGGAGGCCGGCGCCGGCCTCCTGCTTTTTCTTGGTTTGACATTCGACGCAGCACCTGTGTGAAAAACAATACAAAAAGAAAGCGCCCGCAGCCCTGCGGGCTGCGGGTCGCGCTCTCTTTATCACTCAATAGTTCTCGCAGTTGACCTCGAAATAGGCTTTGGGATGCGCACAGGCGGGGCAGATCTCGGGGGCTTTCTCTCCCACGACGATATGGCCGCAGTTACGGCACTCCCAAACCTTGACCTCGCTCTTGGCAAACACCTGCGCCGTCTCCACATTCTTGAGCAGGGCGCGATACCGCTCTTCATGATGCTTCTCGATCGCAGCAACCAGACGGAACTTGGCGGCGAGCTCCGGGAAGCCCTCCTCCTCTGCCGTCTTGGCAAAGCCCACATACATATCGGTCCACTCGTGGTTCTCCCCTTCTGCCGCAGCCAGGAGATTTTCAGCGGTGTCGCCGATTCCGTTCAGCTCCTTGAACCACATCTTGGCATGCTCTTTTTCATTGTCGGCAGTCTTGAGGAAAAGGGCGGAAATCTGCTCAAAGCCCTCTTTCTTGGCCTTGGATGCAAAATAGGTATACTTGTTTCTCGCCTGAGATTCGCCGGCAAAGGCGGCCTCTAAGTTCTTTTCAGTCTGGGTCCCGGCATAGGGGTTCTTTTTCTTCTCCTCGACCAGTTCAAGCTTATCCCCCTTTGCGCCGCAAAGCGGACACACGGGCTCAACTCCGTCTTCCACCTGAAATACCTGTTTGCAGAGTTTGCATTGATAGGTTTTCATTTTATTTGCTCCTTTCGTTTCATTGTTTGGAATGCGATCCAGCAATGTTTTTACCGCTTTGAGCGGAAAATCCGGACTCGGCGGATTGTTGGTCAATTCTTGCAGCAGCCGATGGGTATTGTCGCTCTGCGGAAGCATAAAACCCGCCTCCCGCATCACATCCTCTGCAATCAGCCGCTCGGATTTGGCAACGGCCGCCATCAGGCGGGAAAGACCGTTTTGATCTGATGCCTGCGCGATTTGGCTCGCTGCCTTCTCCTGTTCGGATTTTCTTGCCGCAAGGGCCTTGAGCGTGCCTTGCACCTCATTCGTTTTTGGCTGCTGCGGGGGATACTCAGTCGGTACCATGCTGATGGCTCCGCTCGGACAGGCTCCGGCGCAGACGCCGCATCCGATACACTTGGCGATATCGATCACGCTGTTCTCGGTATCCGTCGCCCCTGTGGGGCAAACATAAAGACATAGACAATCCTTGGTGCAGAGGCGAAGATTTCTAACGGCCACCTTTTTCACGCCGAAATTCCCCCTTCCACCTTCTCAAACTTCCATGACGGAACCTTGCACACGGGGCAAAGCTCCGGCGGAGCCTCCCCGACATACACGAATCCGCAGGTGGTGCAGACCCAGATCTCGGCGTCGGCAAGCATCGCTTCGCCCTCTCTGAGATACCGGTTCACAAGAGAGGAGAGCATCCTCGTGACCTTCTCTCCCCAAACGCAGACTCTGGCCGCTCCCCGATCTCCCGCGGCATCGGCCACCGCTCTGACGACGGCATAGCCTTCGATATCCTCCTTCAGCTCGCGGGCAAGCTTTTCAAGAGAGGGGTCTTCCACCGCGGGAGTAATGGCGGTGAAATAGTCCGCAAGTTCCAGAAAGAGCCCTGCTTCTTCGGTCAGATACTGTTTTTCGCAGCCCCGCGCCAGGTTCGAGCAGAGCGCCGCAAGCTGTCCGAGCGAAAGCTTTTTCCCATCGGATTTTTCCATCACCGGAGCAGGCCTTTCCGGCGCCGCTGCAGGTCTTTCCGCTTCAGGCTGAAACTCTGCTTTCGGCGCTCCGCACAGCGGGCACTTCCAGGCATCAGGAAGCTCTGAAAAGGGAATTGTTTCCTTTGCATCGTCATAGACAAACCCGCAAACCTGACAAACGGTTTTCACAAACATGCCTCCTCTTCCTTGTCCATCCCGCAGGGATAGGATTCCTCACTGAGCTTTTTCTCAAAGTGCACACTTTGGTAAAAGCGATAGCCCCCTGAAAAGTTGTAGCAGTCAAATCCGTTCTGACTGAGGATCCGACAGGCAAGATAACTCCGCAGTCCGCTCTGACACATGACATAGACCGGCTTTGCCGGGTCCAGCTCCGTGAGCCGCTCTCGTAGCTCGTCGAGAGGAAGGTTGAAAAAGCCTTCTGCGTGGCCTCTTTCAAACTCCCGAACCGTTCTGGTATCGAGCAGCGTTACACTCCCGTCTCTCGGAAGGGCCTCTACCTCATCCCAGTGGAACTGCTTTACCTTCCCTGTCGCCAGGTTTTCGATCATGAAGCCCGCCATGTTGACGGGATCCTTTGCCGACGAATAAGGAGGCGCATAGGCGAGATCCAAATCCTTCAGCCGATCGGCAGGAATCCCGGCACTGATCGCAGTCGCCAACACATCGATCCGCTTATCTACGCTGTCGAATCCGACGATCTGAGCGCCAAGCAGCTTTAAGGTTTTCTTTTCAAACAGAACCTTCATCGTCATGGTCTTGGCCCCGGGATAATAGCTCGCATGAGAGGCCGGCGAAAGAACGATCCGGTCATAATCGATCCCCGCCGCCTTTGCCGCCTTTTCCGTCAAGCCGGTGTTCGCGGCTGTCATATCAAAAACCTTGATGACAGAGGAACCGAGCGAACCGCGGTAGCGGCTGTCCCCGCCGCAGATATTGTCCGCCGCAATGCGGCCCTGCTTGTTGGCCGGTCCCGCAAGGGGAATCACCGCATCTTCTCCGGAGACGGCATGCTTCACCTGAACGGCGTCGCCCACCGCATAAATGTCCGGAACGGATGTCTCCATCCGGTCGTTCACAACGATGCTGCCCTTCATTCCAAGCGCAAGGCCCGCCGCTCTGGCAAGCTGGGAATCCGGTGTGACCCCGATGGCGAGAAGAGCCATATCCGCCAAAAACAGACTACCGTCTTTCAGGCGAACCCTGAGTCCTTCCGCGGTATCCTCAAATTCCAGGACTTCGCTGCCCAGCCTGAGCTCCACGCCTTTTTCGCGGAGCTTGGCATGCACAAAGGTCGCCATATCAAAGTCCAGCGTATTCATCAGCTGCTTCGGGCGCTGGACCACCGTGACCTTCACGCCCATTTCACACAGGTTTTCGGCTACCTCAAGCCCGATATACCCGCCTCCGACCAGCACAGCGGACTTTGGCGGGTGTTCCTCCACAAACTCGCGGATCCGAAAGGTATCCTCCACCGTTCGCAGAGAAAACACTCTGGGGCTGTCCATCCCCGGGATATCCGGCTTTGTCGGCCTTGCGCCGGGGGAAAGCAGCAGCTTGTCATAGGGCTCGTCAAAAGCTTCCCCTGTTTCCAGATTCGTAACCGAAACCGTTTTCTTCTTTGGATCGATTGCCGTTACCTCATGGCGGACCCGCACATCGATTCGAAAACGGTCGCGGAAGCTCTTTGGGGTTTGGAGCGTCAGCTCCTTTTTATTTTCGATCACGCCGCCGATATAATACGGCAGCCCGCAATTCGCATAGGAGACAAAACCGGAGCGCTCGAACACGGTGATCTGGGCCGTTTCATCCAGTCTTCGGATACGGGCCGCCGCGGTCGCTCCGCCGGCAACTCCTCCAATGATGACAACCTTCATGCAATCCTCTCCCGATCTTTCTTCTCGAATTCCCGCTCGGACAACAGGTAACGCGTATCTACGCACCCTTTACCCAAGCAGTGCGACAAATTCCGCTTTCGGACGGAGTCCAATCAGTGTATTGATTGCCTTTCCGTTCTTGAAAAGCACCACGGTGGGGATGCTGGAAACCCGAAACTGTGCCGCAAGCAGGGGCTCCTCGTCGACATTCACCTTGCCGACGACGACCTTTCCCTCATACTCTTCTGCGATCTCCGCAAGGATGGGAGCCAACATCCGGCAGGGGCCGCACCAGCTTGCCCAGAAATCCACCAACACCGTCTTGTCCGAATGCAAAACCTCTTGCTCAAAATTCTGCTGCATTAAAACGATTTCTGCCATTTCAATTCCTCCAGTCTGTTATTCTTCCACTTCGTATGGCCAGCTCTGGATTCCGCCGAACTCGACCACATTGGTGTAGCCGAGCACAGCCAGATCCGCGGCGGCCAGCTTGCTTCGATTCCCGCTTCGGCAGTAGACCAAAATGCACTGCTCTTTGTCGGGAAGCACTTCCTCCGCACGGGAAAAAATCTCCGTGTGCGGGAGCAACACGGCTTTTGGGATATGCCCCTTTGCATATTCCTCATCGCTGCGCACATCCAAAACCACACAGTCCGTCTCCGTATCCATGAGCTCTTTGGCTTCCTCGGACGTGGCCCTGCGATAGCCGGGCTCATCCGCCCCTTCATCGCCACTCGGCACACATCCCGCCGCTAAAATCGCCGCGCCCATCAGGCCGGCAAATAGCAGAAACTCCAGCAGTTTTTTCACGGCACATCCCCTTTCTTGGTAAAAACAGGCATTTTGTTCCGAAAAACAATCGGCCGCTCCCACAGACGCCGGCAGCTTTTGAGACTCCATAACCGTTACTACCGCCTTTTCGAAACGTCTCTTACAACGCTATTTTACCATATCAGGAACGGGATATCCGTAACCGGGTCACACGGACAACCAACGCCCTACCGGGAATCCGTGGGCTTGCCCCACATTCCGATGCTACGCTGAAACCAGACGGCGCAGACCATCCAGATCGTTCAGTAGGATGCGGCCACGCTTTAATTCCACCAACCCGTCCTCCGAGAACTGCCGCAGCATTCTGGCCACAACTTCCCTGGCGGAATTGACCTGCTGTGCGATCTCCTTTTGGGTCATTCGAATTTCACGTTCCCCCGTTTTCTCAAATTTCGAGATGAAAAACTTTGCAAGCCGTTGATCGAATCGGAGGAAAAGGATTTCCTGCATCACCCACATCACCTGAGAAAAGCGCTCGGTTGCCAGCTCATAGAGGAAGCATCTGACCTTAAGATTGCGATCTGCAAGCGCTTGAAAATCTCCGGCGCTTACAATGAGCAGCTCGGTCGGCTCCTCTGCCGCCATAACGGTTTCAAACCTCAGCTGACTGATCACACAGGCGGCCGAAATCACGCAGCTTTCCCCCTTTGAAACGAAAAAGAGCGTGATTTCCCGCCCGTCCTCCGAAAGGATATAGACCCGGATCCTTCCGCGGAGAACATAGATCATTCCCAGACACAGATCTCCCTGTCCGTAGATCATTTCGTTTTTTCTGTAGGTCCGAACAACTGCAGTCTGTGCAACGACAGACTGCTCGTCTGCCGTGAGGTCATTCCAATAGGGAAGGCGCTGTACCAACTCTGTTATTTCACTCATACCCATATCTTCATTCTCTATGCGGAAATCACTCTGTTTAAACATAGCGCCGGTTTCCCAAAAGCTGGGGGAACAATTTCTCCCCTTCTTCCAAGGCGGGAACCGCACATTGATATTTATTCTATTATAATTAAAACCAATCGCAAAATCAATAAAATTGACACGAAAGCAGACCTGTTAAGCCATGCATTCTGTTTCTCGTATCCCATCTGATTTTTGGCCTTGATCGCTTCCCAAACCAGGACTGCGGCTCCACAGATTGCGAGATCGAGATTTTCTGACATTTTGCCATTTCTGCAGTTGACAAACCCCCTATCAAAAAATTATGATATTCTTAGCATCAGGTTGTTATACGACGCCTCGTTTCCATCCCGTTGTATCTCGAGAGCACAACGTCGCTTTTCCCCATGAGCCGCGGTATCTTCCGCCGAATCGGGTGGGCTATGTGTGAACCTGATACAAACACAGGGATCAAAGAAAGCCTGTTTGATAGAACCAAAAACGGTCTTTCCGGACGGCGCAGGCCAGTTAAGCCCTAAAAATGAATCTGTCTCTGTAGCTCAGATGGATAGAGCACCGCCCTCCTAAGGCGGGTGTCGGGGGTTCGAATCCCTTCAGGGACGCCATCCGTATAGACTCATAAGTCCACCAAGACTTGTGAGTCTATCGCTTTATCTGCAGCAGCTCGAACGGTTGAGCTTGGCTGTGACGCTCAGCCTGACCGCTTGTATGCCGGGTTCAGCGCCCTTGCGTTCTTGTGCAGACGCTGCTTTGCCGACAAAAAGAGCAAGAAGCATTGAATTTGAACGAAAACAACGCTATACTTACTGGAAAAGCGTTTTATTAAAGGAGAATGCTGCGATGAAATATGCGGAGATCGTAAAACACCCGGAGATCCTCGAGTACTACGCAAAAGGATCGCAGATCCTTGCCAAACTGGGCTATACCGACCACTCCACCGTCCATACAAAGCTGGTAGCCGAACGCGCTGCAAGTCTTCTTGAAGCTTTTGGCTACGACGAGCACGACAGAGAACTCGCCAAGATATCCGGCTTTTTGCATGATATTGGAAACTGCTTAAACAGAAAC
>JAEEGL012071174.1_pt1 | contig 21240 bp, 18 predicted proteins | sample 9134231 | NCBI WGS metagenome assembly JAEEGL01 (sample SAMN16246548, study PRJNA631951) | gut metagenome | biome: gut microbiome; feature: rumen; material: fiber-attached | host: Bos | place: Iran: Karaj | collected 2018-10 | reverse complement strand
TCACACCAAGGTGGAGAGGATAATCAAACGTCTCCGCGGCAAGGCGGTAGCTTTCAATCGTCAGCGGAACGGACGATGTTTTCAGTGAGAGGCAGATGTCTTCAAAGCCGAGCTTCTCCAGCATGCGGGCATGCGTCCGCGCGCTTTCTACCATGGCTTCCGCGCAGGGGTGGCCGTATTTTTCCAGCAGCTGCTTCTCCAGGCTGCCGGCATTGACGCCGATGCGGATGGGAATGTTCCTCGCTCTGCAGGCGTCCGCCACGGCTCTGACGTGCTCTTCTCCCCCGATGTTGCCGGGATTGATGCGGATTTTATCAATGCCGCGCTCCGCGGCCATCAGTGCCAGGCGGTAATCAAAATGGATATCCGCCACAAGAGGCATATCCGTTCCCTCCCGGATCGCTTCCAGCGCCTCGGCGGAACGCACATCCGGAACCGCAAGGCGGACAATGTCGCACCCCGCCGCCCGCAGCGAACGGATCTGGGCAAGCGTGGCTTCCGCATCCCAGGTTTTGGTGTTGCACATGCTCTGCACCGTAACCGGCGCACCGCCGCCGATTTTCAGGCTGCGGACAGTGATTTGTCTGGTCTGTTCCCGTTTATCCACCTTTTACAATCCTCACAATATCATTCAGCATGACGAAAGCCATCAGAGCGAGCAGAAGCACCATTCCGGCCCCGTGGATATACGCCTCGTATTTCGGATTCAGTTTCTTATGGGTAATGCTTTCGAGCAGCCAGGTGACCAGCAACAGGAAGATTCTGCCTCCGTCAAGCGCAGGGATCGGCAGCAGATTCATCACCGCGAGATTCACGGCAATAAACGCGCCAAGATACGCTATGCTGTAGATAGCGTCCGAAGTGCTTGCCGCATTCTCACCGGTTTCCGCCATAAGATCCACAATCCCTACCGGGCCCGAAAGATCGGTTACCTTTGCCTGTCCGCTGAACAGCATGCCGAGGCTCTGCCATACCATTCTGACAAAGCCCATCGTCTCATTCCAGCTGTAGCGGATGAAATTGCCGAAGGTCGGTTCGTCGTAATCATAGCCGAGGCGGAAGCCGTAATAGAGGCCGGTATTGCCCTCTTCATCGGTATATTCCAGCTTTTTCATGCTGTAGTCCCGCAGTGTTATTTTTTCTCCGTCACGTACCAGAAGAAAGGTCTGCGGTTTGTCCTCCCGGAGGCGGGCAGAAACGTCCGACGTGGAATAGACGCGGTGACCGTCAATCTTCAAAATCCAGTCGCCCGCCTGAAAGCCTTCTTTGGATTCATAGGGGCAGCCGTCCATAAAGGAGGCGATCGTCGGAACCGCATAGCCCTCCGCTCCCGAGAAGAGGCAGAGGACGATGACAAACCCGAGCAGGAAATTCATAAAGGCGCCGGCCAGAAGAACCAGAAGGCGTTTCCACGGCGCCTGGTTGACAAACGCGCGCGGATCGTCCGACTCCCCGTTCTCTCCCGTCATGGCGCAGTAGCCGCCGAAAGGGATACAGCGGAGGGAATAGAGCGTCTCTCCCTTCTTTTTCTGAAAGATTGCCGGGCCCATGCCGATGGCGAATTCCTCCACGCGGATCCCGCAAAGTTTGGCAACCGCAAAATGACCGAATTCATGAATTCCGACAAGGATACCGAAGAATACAACAGCAATAATGATGTAAATAATCATTGATCAAAATACTTCCTGACAAATTGTCTTGCGGCAGCGTCCGCCGCGAGGATCTCGTCGAGATCTTCCGTCTCAACAGCGGGGATGGCCTCCACAGCCGCAGCAGCGGCATCATAGATACGGTTATATCCGATTTCACCGCGAAGGAACATATGAACCGCCACCTCATTGGCAGCGCTCATAATACACGGCGCCGTTCCTCCCCTGCGTGCGCAGTCCATAGCGAGGCGGAGACAGGGCGTTTTTTCAAGATCCGGAGCCTCAAAGGTCAGAGACACGAGCTTTGTAAAATCCAGATGTTCAAACATGGAAGGAATTCTCTGCGGATACGTCAGAGCAAGCTGAATGGGCAGCCCCATATCCGGGACGCCCAGCTGTGCGATGACTGTACCGTCAACCAGCTCGACCATGGAATGGATCACGCTCTGCGGATGAACCACAACCTGGATGTCATCCGGCGTCACGGCGAACAGATGCATGGCTTCGATGAATTCCAGGCCCTTGTTCATCATCGTGGCGCTGTCAACCGAAATTTTGGCCCCCATATTCCAGTTGGGATGGCTGACCGCCTGCTGAGGCGTTACGTGCTCCAGTTCACTTCTCGCTTTGCCGCGGAAAGGACCACCGGAGCCGGTGAGCAGGATTTTTTTCAGTTCTCCCTTTCCTCTTCCCATCAGGCACTGGAAGATGGCGGAGTGCTCGCTGTCAACCGGAATGATTTCCGCGCCGTGCTCCGCCGCCTGCTTCATGACAAGCGTGCCCGCGCAGACAAGCGTCTCCTTATTGGCAAGGGCAATTCTTTTCTTTTCGTGAATGGCGGAGAGCGTCGGCCTGAGGCCGACAGACCCGGAAACAGCCGTGACGACGCAGTCACTCCCCGGAAAGGCAGCTGCTTCCATCAGCCCTTCCATTCCGGAAACCACCCGGACGTTCAGATCGGAAACCGCGATGCGGAATGTTTTCGCGGCCTCTTCATCATAAACCGCAACCAGTTCCGGGCGGAAAGTGCGAACCTGCTCTTCCAGCAGGTCCGTTTTCCGATTGGCCGTCAGCGCCGCGACGCGGATACCCGTATGCTTTGCCACCGCCAGCGTCTGCCTGCCGATGGAACCGGTGCTGCCGAGCACCGAAATAGATTTAACCATTCTTCACCCCTCCAAAACGCCTGTCTCTGCGGCAGAATTCAGCAATGGCCTTGTCCAGCTCTTCCGTGCTGAAATCCGGCCAGAGCACATCCGTGAAATAAAACTCGCTGTAAGCGCACTGCCAGAGCAGGAAGTTGGAAATCCGCTTTTCTCCGCCCGGCCGGATCAGGAGGTCCGGATCCGGAATACCTGCTGTATACAGATAGGAAGAAAAATCGGCTTCCGTGGCCGTATCCGATATATTACCCGCCGCGTAATCCAGGGCAAAGCGTTTTGCCGCCTGCAGGATCTCTGCACGGCCGCCGTAATTGAGGCATATATTAGCCTGAAAGCCTTCATAACGGGAAGAGATTTCATTGGTTTCGGCTATCTCAGCCTGGAGAGACGGCGAAAGTGCCGACACATCCCCAAGGATCTTCATTTTGATATGATCCCGCTCCATCGTGGCAATCGCCTCATGCAGGTATCTGTCCAGAAGCTTCATGATGGCTTTCACCTCATCTTCCGGACGGGACCAGTTTTCCGTTGAGAAGGCATAAACAGTGAGATACTGAACGCCGATATTTTTGCAGTAGGTTGCAATTTTGCGGAAGTTTTCGGAGCCGGCGGCATGGCCTGCCGTTCTGGGGAGGGCACGCTTTCTCGCCCAGCGTCCGTTTCCGTCCAGTATGATAGCAATATGACGGGGGACGCTCAAACCGGCCTCCCCCGCATTTAAAATATGTTCCGCCATCAGATTTCCCTGAGCTCTTTTTCCTTGTTGCTCATAATCTTGTCGATTTCCTTGATAAAGTCATCCGTCAGTTTCTGGATGTCCTTCTCGGTGTTCTTATAGTCGTCTTCTGTTATTTCAGAAGACTTCTGCATTTTCTTGAACTTCTCGATGGCATCACGGCGGATATTGCGGATGGCAACCTTTGCTTCTTCTCCGTATTTTTTGGTCTGCTTGACGAGGTCAAGACGGCGCTCCTCCGTCAGCGGCGGAAATACCAGACGGATCATTCTGCCGTCATTCTGTGGATGAATGCCAAGGTCGGACGTCATGATGGCTTTCTCGATTCCCTTCAGGATGGATCCATCCCAGGGCTGGATCAGCAGAGAGCGGGCATCCGGAGTAGCGATGGAAGCCACCTGGTTGATGGGAGTGGGAACGCCGTAGTAATCGACCGTAATCTGATCCAGGACGGCTGAATTGGCACGGCCTGCGCGGATCGTGGCGAACTGGGATTCCAGCGCGTCACAGGTTTTCTTCATTTTGTTTTCAAATTCCTGATACTCTGACATAGGGATACCTCCGTTTATTTTTGTTTATGAATGTACAAGTGTTCCTATTTTTTCACCGTGCAGAACCCGGGAGATGTTCTCCGGATCCGCCAGTGCAAAAACGATGACCTGGATATCGTTATCCATCGCCATGGAAGTGGCGGTGCTGTCCATCACCTGAAGGCGCTGCTCCAGCACTTCGCCGTAGGTGATCTCATCATAGCGGACGGCTGAGGGATCCTTTCTCGGGTCAGCGCTGTAAACGCCGTCAATATTCTTGGCAAGGAGGATGGCATCGCAGCGGGTTTCCAGCGCGCGGAGCACAGCGCCGGTATCCGTCGATACAAAAGGAAGGCCGGTACCTCCTGCAAAGAGCACGACCGTTCCCTCTTCCATCAGGCGTATGCTCTTCAGCGTATCGTACCGCTCTCCGACACCCTGGATGTCCACGGAAGTCTGTACGGAAGCCGGCACACCGTTCTGACGGAAAACATCCGCCACTGCCAGGCAGTTCATACAGGTTGCCAGCATGCCCATTCTGTCAGCGCTGACGCGCTCCACATGCCCTGCACCGTCTTTTACACCGCGCCAGAAGTTGCCGCCGCCGATGACGATGCCGACCTGAACACCTTCTTCCACAACAGCCTTTACGGCTTTGCAGACAGTTGATACAAAGTCAAAGTCAAAGCCGGTATGCTTTTCTCCGGCAAGAGCTTCCCCGCTGATTTTAATCAGGATTCGTTTGTACATAATCTTTTCCTTTCTATGGTTACAGATCCAGTATGCCGAGAATAATAACACCGGCAACCACCGTGGCGATAGACAGATAGTGCTTCATGGAAAGCTTTTCTTTCAGGAAGATTCTGCCCCAGAGTACACTGACCACACAGTAGGCGGAAATGATCGGCGCAGCAAAGGCCACATGCTCAGAATCCGCAAGTGCGTAAATATAAAAGAACTGGCCGGCGGTTTCGCAAACAGCGCCGATATACTTCGGGCCTTCGTCTTTTGGAATCAGCCGCTGCTTTTTAACGCCCAGCACATAAACCGCGCACACAATGCCGACTGCCAGGAACGTCAGCTCATAGGCTGCATTGGCAGAATCTTCATTCAGCGTTTCCAGCACAATGCTGTCGGCAAAGGTTCCGAGAGCATCCAGCAGGCAGTAGACAACCGGGATTGCAATGGCAAGCCAGCTTTTCGCATAGTGATAATTAGACGCATCCTGGCGCGCGCGGCGCAGATCCTCATCCTCATTCGCTTCGGTAAAGCCCAGGGCTATGACGCCCAGGCAGACCAGAGCCACGGCCACCAACGCAACAGGCGGCAGATCGTCTCCGATGCCTTTGGTGATGAGTGTCAGAACTGCGACGATTGCTCCCGAGCTGTTGCAGATCGGAGAGGAAATCGAAAGCTCAATATAGCGAAGGCCCAGGTAGCCGATTGCCATGGAGAGTATATACAATGCCGATACGGGCAGATACGTCAGAATAACATGCCAGGACATCTCTATCCCGCCGATGAAAATACCGTACAGGGCATGCAGGCCCATAACGACGCCGACGGCCATTACCATTTTCAGGTGGCTGTATCTGTCATTTTTGTCACGGCAGCCGATCTTGGAAAAAAGGTCAGATCCGCTCCAGAACAGCAGCGCAATCAGCGAAAACCAGAACCACATATATAATTAATTCCTTTTCATTTTATCATATTATTTATTACGTTTCAGTTAAACTTTTCTGCTTGTTGACTGAAATCCGGTTCAGCCGTTTGCTTCTTCCGGATCAGCAGCGTCAGAAGGAGGGCTGTCAGCGCACCGGCCGTTACCCCCGCAAAGTCAAGCCAGACATCCTGCACCTGCGACCCCCTTCCGGAGAACAGCTGGATGGTCTCGTCCGTCAGGGCGGCAAAAAGACCGTGCGCCATTGCGAGGAGCAGCGCTTCCTTTTTCTTCCCGCGCTTTTGTGAAAACCAGAAAAGAAGTTCTAGCCCAAGAAGGGCAAATTCCGTAAAGTGCGCCAGTTTGCGGACCAGGTGCTCCGTAACATTGCCTTTGCCGGCAAACAGTTCAAGAAGCGGTGTGACCAGTTGCAGAACCCATGCGCTCTCACCGGAAGACTGCTCCCTGCTGAGCAGGGAATTCCCCCAAATGAAGGCAAGCGTCAGAATGATGGCTGACAGCAGCACTGTTCTCTGTTTTTTCATTCGCTGTCAATCAGTATCCATGAAGAGTTGTCCGGCAGGTAATTGATGACGACAGGAACAAAGCGGTCTTTGACATCCCCGACTTTGCACTGCGGCGTGATGTCCTGGACATTAAATGTATAGGCATATTTATCCGTGTCATAGTAGACGCGGTCATAAAGCTTCAGGAACAGGCCCGCATCCTGCCCGTTGGAGGTGTCCCCTTTGGAAAGGGATGCAACACTGTGCACGTAAATAGAGAGATACTTGCCCTCTTCCCTGTCCGCCAGGCGTTCGCCGACGTTTACGGCAAAACTGCTCACAGCGCCGAGAGGAGAAGGGGTGGTGGACATATCCCGGGAATAATTGACGCCCGGGGTAACCGAACCGTCGGCATTTTCTATATTCTGGACGACAGGATGACAGACGTTATCCAGCACAACTTCATCAAAGCCCATATCCCAGAGCTCCTGTACCAGCTCCACGGTATAATCCCGCACCAGCAATGCATAGGGATCCAGCCAATAGCGGCCGTCTTCATCCCTGAAGTCATTTCCATAGGCATCTGTCAGCGTTACGTTAATGCCTATGTCATGCTTGCTGCCCAAAAGATAATCCTGCAGGCAGCTGATCTGCGCGATGACATAAACCCCGTCCGCCTTCAGCTGGGATACTATGGCAGTCAAAGCTTCCTTGGAGTCCGGTGAGTTCATGTTCAGCCCCCAGCGCGTGGCTGTGGGCGTACTGCTGTACCATTTCAGGTATCCGTCTTCCCTCTTCACTTCCAGGAGAAGCGAATTGCCGCTGGACAGGCGGTTGGCATAACCGGTAACCGTTTCCGCATCGATGTCATCATACGGGATAAAAATAGCGCGCAGCGGCGGCACTTTGCCGCTGGCAGTCTGTTTGACGGTGGAGTAATCCGCCTCCTCAAACTGCACGGTTACATTAACCTTCTCAAATTCTTTGACTTCCTGCCCGGATTCATCATAGCTTACCAAGCCGGAAGAAAGCAGAGGAAGTTCAACCTTGACGCCGTCATCCGATATGACGGCATACTTCTGCGTACTGTAGAACAGCACAATCCCCACGCTGAAAATCAGCAGCAGAATCACACCGGGAATAATGGCAAGATTTCTTTTTTGCCGGCGGCCTCTGTAGAATTCCGAACGACGCCTCATCTCGGCTGTTTACTCAATCTTGGAAATACGCCTTCTGTGGCGCTCATCGCCGGAAAACGGCGTATCCAGAAAAATATCCGTAATCTCCAGCGCTTTTGCCTCACTGATGACACGGGCGCCCATACAGAGGATATTGGCATCATTATGTTCCCGGGTGGCACGCGCCGAAAACGTATCTCCGCAGACAGCCGCACGAATGCCGCGCACCTTGTTCGCTGCGAGGGACATGCCGATTCCCGTCCCGCAGATGAGTATGCCCTTTTCGCATTCGCCGGAAGCAACCGCATTGGCAACAGGTTTGGCGTAATCCGGATAGTCACAGGAATCCGGGGTGTAGGTTCCGAAGTCCCTGTATTCCAGCTGTTTGTCAGCAAGATGCTGCATAATGATCTGTTTGTAGTCAAATCCTCCGTGATCGCAGGCAATGGCTATCATAACTGCTTCCTCCCAAAATTATACATTGAATCTGAACAGCGTGACGTCTCCGTCCGCCATCACGTAATCTTTTCCTTCACTGCGCACCAGGCCCTTTTCCTTCGCGGCCGTCATGCTCCCGCATGCCTTCAGATCCGCAAAGGCAACAATCTCCGCCCGGATAAAGCCGCGCTCAAAATCGCTGTGGATTTTACCTGCCGCCTGCGGCGCTTTGGTGCCTTTCCGGATAGTCCAGGCGCGGCACTCGTCACTGCCGGCAGTCAGGAAAGAAATCAGGCCAAGGAGCTCATAAGAGCACTTGATCATTCTGTCAAGGCCGGATTCCTCAAGCCCCATCTCTTCCAGAAACAGCAGCCGGTCCTCTTCGTCCAGTTCCGCCATCTCTTCTTCCATCTTGGCGCAGATCGGCAGCACTTTCGCATTTTCGGCGGCTGCAATCTGCGCGACCGTGCGGTAATAGGAATTGTTTTCAAAATCGGCTATGCCGTCTTCATCCATATTGGCAGCATAAATAATCGGTTTGATTGTCAGCAGATCGGAAGCCGCTATCACAGCGGCGTCTTCGTCGTCGCACTCAAAGCTTCTGGCGCTTTTCCCTTCATTTAAATGATCCCGCAGCGCTTTCAGCACATCCGCCTCGTGCAGATATTTTTTATCTCCCTTTGCCGCTTTCAGAGCTTTGTCGATCCGGCGGTCAATCATCTCCACATCAGCCAGGATCAGCTCCATATCAATGATGTCGATATCCCGCTGAGGATCCGTAGCGCCTTCCACATGGATAATGTTGTCATCATCAAAGCAGCGCACCACATGCACGATGGCGTCCGTTGTACGGATGTCGCCCAGGAACTTGTTGCCGAGGCCCTCTCCCTTACTGGCTCCCTTGACAAGGCCGGCAATATCCACAAACTCAATGACGGCATTGGTAACCTTCTTTGGCTGATAGAGCGAAGCGAGAAAATCAACCCGTTCATCAGGCACTGTTACCATCCCGACATTTGGCTCTATCGTGCAGAACGGAAAATTAGCCGACTGTGCTCCGGCGTTGGTGATGGCATTAAAAAGCGTGGATTTACCCACATTCGGCAAACCGATAATTCCTAATTTCATATGTTTTAAATCCTCTCACATCCGGGTATCGCAAATTTCAAAAATTCATATTATTATACAACACTTGCTCTCTGTTTGCAAACAAAAGATATGTATTCATTTCTCCGTGAAGTCTGATCCGTCCGTGCCGGCAAAGCGTTTCCAGCCGGAAATACGCTCTTTCATTCCCTGCAGGTCCAGTACACCATAGGCAAAGCCTTTGCGAACCAGTTCTTCCGGAACATATTCGTCATACTTCTCAAACACCGGGTTTTCCTTCGGATACAGCAGCTCAAGCGGATCAAATCCTGTTTCCGCCTCTTCACAGACAATCTCATAAAACTCCGCTTCACTCACCTGCATCGTGAACTGCATATAATACGGCCGGGAGGAATTCAGTCCCTTTAGGCCAAGCCTCCGTGCGCAGCGGAGCTTCAGAAAGCGCTCCAAGGCCAGGAAGGCATAACTGCCGACCCAGGGAAACAGTGCCCACATTTTTCCTCCTAGAGAAATGAGCGGCCGGTCCGCCATCCGGGACTTACGGAAAGTATCCCTTGCATCCTGCAGGCGGCAAACGGCATGAGGCATCAGGTAAGGATAGTAGTTTTCTTCGCAGAGAACGCCGTACATCCGTTCCAGGATGCGCGTGTGGATATCGCCGGCCACATCCCCGAAGTATGCAGGGATGTTCCCCTTGACGAGAGTGCAGTAAACATCCCGGCGTCCGTGATCCACTTCCTCCACAACCCAGACTCTGCCGGCAATCGCGATCTTGTCACCGACGGGAGGCGGCTTGACAATCGTGCCCAGCTGTTCAGAACCCGCATGCACGGTGTATTCAACGTTTTCCTGAAATACGGCGTAGAACTTGTAACTGTTCACGATTCTTTCTCCGGTGAGCCCGAGAATCAGACCGCCGTTTTCCGTGCGGCAGATATGGTCGGTTCCGATGAGATGCCGGAGCAGAATACGGTAGTCGTCCTGTGTAATGCCGCGGAAGCTGCTCAGCGTGAGAACACGGGAAGCCAGTTCTCCCGGCGTCATTTCCCCGCAGGAGGCCAGGGTGCTCATCGTTTGATGATAAAGGAGACTGTACGGGAGCCTTTCCGTTCTTGGGGGCTCCACAAAGCGTTCCTCGATATAAAGCTGCACCAGAGCGATTCCTTGAACCAGATACCAGGGAATGCTGTCCGGCAGCATGGCCCTGGCTTCCTGATGCTCCTCCCGCATCACAAACCACATCTCGGAAGGATCCCCACGCCGTCCCGTACGTCCCATGCGCTGAAGGAACCCGGAAACAGTAAACGGTGCGTCAATCTGAAAGGCGCGCTCCAGCCTGCCGATGTCGATGCCGAGTTCCAGCGTGGCTGTAGCGCAGACGCTCATAAGGGATTCATCGTCCTTCATCTCCTCTTCCGCGCTTTCCCGGTAGGAGGCGGAGAGGTTGCCGTGATGGATCAGGAAGCGTTCAGGCTCGTGCTTTGCTTCGCAGTACTGCCGGAGATTCTGGCAGACCGCTTCACACTCTTCACGGGAATTGGTAAAGACAAGGCATTTTTTACCTTTTGTATGCTCAAAAATATAACCGATACCGGGATCGGCGGCAGAAGGCGCGGTATCGGCAGGTTCTTCCTGAGGAGGTGTTTTCACAGGGAGCTCTCTGCCCTCGTCCGCCTGCGGAGCGCTGGTGTAGAAGTGCTCCAAGCTGAGGCGCCATATTTCCCTCCCGCTTTCAAATTCCGGAATGACAGTGCCCCTTCCGCTGCCGGCAGCAAGAAACTGCCCCGCCGCTTCGGGATTTCCTATTGTGGCGGAGAGCCCGATCCGGCGCGGACTGCAGCCTGCCAGTGCGCAGAGCCGCTCGATCAGGCAGAATGTCTGAAGTCCTCGGTCAGCCCGCAACAGCGAATGGATTTCATCAATCACAACAAAGCGAAGGTCTCCGAACAGGGAAGGAATCTCCATGTGCTTGTTGATCATCAGAGATTCCAGTGATTCAGGCGTAATCTGGAGGATGCCGGACGGTTTCTTCAACAGTCTGCGCTTTCCTGACTGCGCTACATCGCCATGCCAGCGGGAAACGGCTATTCCCTGCTCCTCACACAGTTCGTTCAGCCTCCCGAACTGATCATTTATAAGAGCTTTGAGCGGCGCAATATAAAGCACGCCCACCGTGCTGGAAGGATTTTCATCCAGAAGCGTCAGGATCGGGAAGAAAGCCGCTTCCGTTTTTCCTGACGCAGTGGAAGCCGTCAGCAGAACGTTTTTATCCGTACCGAAGATGGCCTCTCCCGCCGCATTTTGTACTGCCCGCAACGTCTGCCAGCCCGAGTGGTAAATATAATCCTGAATGAAAGGCGCGTACCGTTCAAATACATTCATATTGTAAACTCCGCAAAGCCGGCATCCGTTTCATCGGAAACAGCTTCCGATTTTGAATACGAAAACTCATCCGAATCCAGCAAATCGGATATGCCCATGCCCGGATTCTGGAAAAGAAGATCCAGCAACTCTATAAAATCCCGGATGACCTCTCGCGGCGTGATGTTCTGATCTGCTCCGATGCGGCCATATTCGATTTTGATAAAACTGACAAGATCATCCGTCGTAATGCGCCTGTCATACTCATACAACCCGGCGTGCATTTCAGCCAGCTTCTCGCACAGGACAAGCATCTCTTCCGCTGTCAGCGGTTCCAGACGGATCACCGGCGCCAGCAGATCTCTTGCACCGGGCTTGGAGAAGCGCCCTTCCGCCAGGCGTGAGCGCAGCGCTTCATAACTGTAGATGCCGCGTCGCCTGTCCTCAAGCGCCTGCGGCGTAGCTCCCATCAGAATGCCGAGATATCTGGCTTTGCCCTGGAGCGTATCGTTGTACATTGTCAGAATTTTTTCATAGTTGTACTGTCTGGTAACAGTGTTCGGAATCTTGTAAACATTGACGAGTTCGTCAATCATAATAATCATGCCCGCGTAACCAGCGAGCCTGAAAAACGTTGCAAAGAGCTTCAGATAGTCATACCAGTCGTCATCCGTAATGATCATGTTGATGCCCAGTGCTTCCTTTGCCTCGCTTTTCAGCGTGTATTCGCCGCGGAACCAGCGGACAACTTTGGCCTTTGTTTCATCATCCCCTTCCATATAGGCATGATAGTAGGATGAGAGCAGGCGCGCGAATTCAAAGCCGTGCACCAGTTCACTGACGGACGATGTTACTGCATAAATCTTCCGGTCGGCAGCCGCAGCCAGACGCGGATCATCCGGCGCAAACCCGGTCTCCTGCATAGCTTCACTCTGAACCGTGCTGATCCAGCGGTCCAGGATCAGCGTCAGTGCGCCGCCTTCCGGTTTGGTCTTGGTGGAAAGGTTTGAAATTAGCTCCCGGTAGGTGGCAAGCCCCTGGCCGTGCGTTCCCTGCAGGCGGCGTTCCGGAGAAAGGTCGGCGTCCGCCACAATAAAGCCCCGGTCCATCACATAGTTTCGTATGGTCTGGAGGAGAAAACTTTTCCCGCTGCCGTATTTCCCGACGATGAAGCGGAAAGCCGCCCCGCCTTCCGCAATGATATCCACATCATGAAGGAGTGCCTCGATTTCATTTTTTCTCCCAACCGTAATATACGGCAGGCCGATGCGCGGCACTACTCCGCCTTTCAGGGAATTCAGTACCGTTTGTGAAATCCGTTTCGGGACTCTTCTGCTGTCAGCCATGAATGTTCCTCCCGCTTTTCTTTTTACACAGACGAGCGATGTTCTCAAACATTGAAATTATACCATGTTTGCCTCTGAAATCAAGTATATTGTGTTTCGGCGGAAGGAAACTACTATATTTTCTATTGCGTTTTTATATAAAACAGGATAAAATAAAGTATTGCCTCTTTAGGCTTTATAACAAACTTCGTAAAGGAGATTTTTCTCATGATTATGAACTGCGCCCAATATACGGGGAAATGTGTATGCGGCAGAGAGCATACACTCGAAACAAAAATGGTAGTTGTGGAATACAACGCCATTGCCAACTTCGAAAAATATATGGAGCAGGTCGGCCTCGCCGGTAAGCGCCGTACCGTCGTTTACGATACCAACGTCTACCGTCTGACTGAGGGCAAACATATCCCATGTGACCAGGAAATCGTGCTGGATGCAAACGGCCTGCGCTCAGAGGATATTCTGATCGAAAAGATGATGAAGGATCTCGATCATCCTGAAGTGATCGTTGCTTTCGGTGCCGGAACAATCATGGACTTTGGCAGATACCCCGCATATAAACTTGGCATTCCCTTTGTCGCAGTGCCGACACTTGCCAGCTCCGATGGCTTCACCGCCAATATTTGCTCTGTTATCCTTGAAGGACAGAAGAAATCCATTCCGATGTGTGCACCGATTCTTGTCGTCGCAGACCTTGACATTATCAAAGGCGCACCCGCCCGTCTGGTTGCCAGCGGCATCAACGATATTCTTGCGAAATATATCTCGCTGGTTGACTGGCGCATCTCTCACCTTGTCAACGGCGAATACTACTGCCACATGGTGGCGGAACTGGCAGAACAGGCGCTTGCCATCATGCGCAATGCGGCTGACGTATATGCGGATACAGGCTTTGCCGATATTGAAGCCATGACAATGGCCCAGATGCTCAGCGGCCTGACCATGCAGCTGCTGGATCATTCCCGTGCGGCATCCGGTGCAGAGCATCTGATTGCCCATCTGGTAGAAATGAAGCCCCCGCGTTTTGAAACTGCAGAGGGCATACACGGCGAATGCGTTGGCGTCGGAACCTATCTGTGTGCGAAAAAGTACCATGAACTGGCTTTAAAGGCACCGAAAGCAAAGGCTTTTGAACCGCTCACCAAAGAATGGATCCACGAGAAGTTCGGCGAACGCCTGGAAGCGGGTATCATCAAGGAAAATGCAAATGACATTCTCACCAGCTTTGATCCGCAGGTCATTGTCGATAAATGGGAGGACATCCGCAACCTGATCAGCACCATTCCCTCCGCTGAAACACTGGAGAAGCTGTACAGAGCCTGCGGCTGCCGTTATCTCCCCGAACATATCGGCATTGATCCCGCCCTCTCCGAAGAGGTGCTGCCCGTTTCCGCAGCGATCCGCAACCGCCTGACGCTGATGAGGATGCTGCGCGTGCTGGATTTTGAGTGAGAGTTCCCTTTAATCAACTGACAAAATTATTGAAATTACTATTCTGTTTCGTTTCATAACGAATACTTATGACTGAAAAAAAGGAGGCGGCCGGTATTCTGACAGACTATATCTTCAGCATTTCCCAATACGGTATTGCTGCGCTGTCGATGCTGCTGATGCTGCGCTGCCTCCGCTCTCTTCTTAACGAAAAAACGGAAAAGGAAACCTGGGCTTATCTGGAGGTCGGAGGGAAAAATGTACCCGTTCAGCATTGGGAAAGTCTGATCGGCAAAGCCCGCTCTGCCGATCTCCGTCTTTTCGGGGAAGGCATCAGCCGGTTCCACGCAGTGCTGCGGCGCAGCGACAGGGGCGAGTGGAAAATATTCGATATCTTTTCCAAGGGCGGCATCTGGGTAAACAAAAAGTATGTACCCGAAAACGGGCTGACCATTCATCACGGAGACACCATCAATCTCGGCGGCAGCTGCCTGCGTTTCCTCAACATCTCTACCAAACAGCGCATACGCAGCGAGAACAGGCGCACCGGTGCAGGAGGCCTTATCAACCCCGGTCTTACGCTGGCGGAACTGACAATTCTGCAGCTTCTTCTGCTGCTGCAACACGCATATACGGCCAGGCGTGATCAGATGGTAATTATCATTGTCTCCTTTATAACTCTGATTGTGCTGGAATGGTGCGTCTATCAGGGGATGCGTGTACTGGAAAGGAACGGGTTTGAAATTGAAACGCTCGCTTTCTTTCTCACGACGCTCGGCCTTTCTACAGCTGCTTCCTCCGCCCCGGCCGATTTGTACAAGCAGATTTTGCTGATTGTCTTTTCCGTGGTGATGTTCCTTCTGTTCGGCTGGTGGATGCGAAACCTTCACCGCACCGTTGCCCTGCGGATTCCTTTGGGCATACTGGCGCTGGCTCTGCTGGCGCTGAACATTTTCACAAGCGACAGTGTAAACGGTGCCAGAAGCTGGCTGGAATTCGGCGGATACTCTTTTCAGCCGTCCGAGCTGGTAAAGGCACTGTATCTGTATGTAGGAGCCGCCACACTCGACGCTCTGTATATGAAGCGGAATCTCTACTCCTTTATCATCTATTCCGCGGCATGCGTATCAGCGCTTGCCCTGATCGGTGATTTCGGAACTGCTCTGATTTTTTTTGTCACTTTTCTTGTTATCTCCTTTATGCGCTCCGGCTCGCTTGCCACTGTATTGCTCGCGATCACGGGAGCTTTGCTTGCCGCCACGCTGGCCGTTACCGTCAGGCCGTATATTGCCCGGCGCTTCGCCACCTGGGGACATGTCTGGGATGATCCTTTCGGAGCAGGCTATCAGCAGGCACATGCAATTTCCGCCGCCGCTTCGGGCGGACTTATCGGAAAAGGTGCCGGATCCGGCTGGCTGAAAAACATTACTTACAGCGATACGGATATGGTGTTTGCCTATGTCTGTGAAGAGCAGGGGCTGCTTGTCGGCATCTGTATGATCACGGCTGTCATCCTGATGGCTTTTTTTGCCATCCGATGCGCCAGAAACGGCCGGTCCGCCTATTATGCCATTGCAGCCTGCGCCGCTTCGGCTCTGATGCTGACGCAGCTTGCGCTGAATGTATTCGGATCAGTGGATCTTCTGCCGTTTACCGGAGTTACTTTTCCTTTTGTTTCCCGCGGCGGCAGTTCTCTTATTTCCTGCTGGATGCTGATGGCCTATCTCAAGAGCGTTGATAACCGGCGCAATGCCAGCTTTGCGGTGAATCCGGTAAATGAAATTCCTGGCATTGAAAAAGAACTCGGACTGCAGAATCGTACCCGTCGAAAAAAGACAGGCAGCGGAAAGGGCGGCGGCAAATGAAGAAAATCAGTTCACGAGCCCTGTCTGTCCTGCTCATCGCCGCGCTCGTCATGACCGGGGTATTCGTTTTTGTCAGGGAGGATTATCTCCACGGACGACGCTGGGCTACAACCTTTTCCGGATTTGATCCGGATGCGGAAGGCGAGCTTCAGGACGTAAACGGAACCGTGCTTGCAGCCTTCGGGAAGGATTACCACGGGTACGCACCGGATGCGCTGACGAGAATCGCCAATTATCATATAACCGGTGATTTTATCGGAATGACGGGCACCGGACTTCTGACGCGTTTCTGGGGCACAGCGCAGAACTACAGTTTTATTACCGGAACATCCGGCCGCCGTGTCGGTTCCGTGCGCCTGAGTGTGGACGCTTCCCTCAACAACATTGCCTGGAAAGCTCTTCGCGCCAATGGCAAAGGCTGCATCATGATGATGAACTACCGGACCGGAGAAGTGGTCTGCCTGGTGTCTTCCCCTTCCGTCGATCCCGTTTATGACACGGATATCGAAGCGCTGGAAGACGGCTCATTTGTAAACCGCGCTCTTTCCGCCACGTATATCCCCGGTTCAACCTTTAAGCTGATCACTGCCGCTGCGGCAATAGAAAATATTGAAGACATCGAAGAACGGCAGTTTCTCTGTCAGGGTGAATATGATATTGCCGGCGTTAAAATAGTCTGCGAAGAATCAACCGCGCACGGCTGGCAGACTTTTGAGGAAGCTATGGCAAACTCCTGCAACTGCTCGTTTGCGCGCATTACCGTAATGCTCGGTCAGCGCACGATGGTAGACTATGTAAAGAATTACGGCTTTCTCAGCAGCCATACCATTAACGGTATTTATACGCCCGCAGGCAATTATCCCACAGAATTCGTCGGGGATCCGGAACTCGCATGGTCCGGCATCGGACAGTCTGTAGACCAGGTCTGTCCCTATACCATGCTTCGTTACGTCGCTGCCATTGCCAACGGCGGTACGCTTGCGGAACCGACTTTCGTAGCCGGTGATACATCCGGCAGTGCTGTTTCGCTGATCAGGCCTTCCACCGCACAGCGTCTGGCAGAGCTGATGCGCAACAATGTCGAAACGCATTATGAAGGCGCCCTGCGTTTCCCTGGGCTTCCTCTTTGTGCCAAGACAGGCACTGCGGAAACAGGCGCCGGAACCTCCCACTCCTGGTTCACCGGTTTTCTTCAGGATGAAGAGCATCCCTATGCTTTTGTTGCTGTGGTGGAGGAAGGCGGTTACGGCCTGTGGACGGCGGGCCTGATGATCAATGAAATTTTCCAGACTTATTTGAAAGAAGAGCCATGACAGATATCAGTGTATATAATCTTGTAAAAAGCTTTGAAATCGGCAGCAATGTTCTTGATGGGCTCAGTTTTACCGTTACTGCGGGAGAACGCGTCGCCATTCTCGGGAAAAACGGCTGTGGGAAAACCACACTTTTCCGTATTTTGACCGGTGAGCTTGATTATGATGAAGGCAGTGTCACACTTGCGCCGGGAAAACGCATCGGCCTGATTTCCCAGATTCCTGTCTATCCGGAAGGGTGGACAACGGAAGATGTCCTCCGCACCGCGCAGATAGCTCTTGACCGTGCCGAGCTCCGTATGCGTGAAATTGAGGCGCAGCTGGAGGCAGGCGTGGAGAGTGAAGAACTTCTGAAAGAATATGACCGGCTCCAGAGTGACTTTGAACGTCTCGGCGGATATGAAGCTGATGCGGAGCGAAACCGCGTCGCCAACGGACTGGAAATCACTCAGGATATGCGCGCACGCCTTTTTGAAAATCTTTCGGGCGGTGAGAAAACACGCGTCAACCTGGCAAGGCTGATCCTTGAGGATACCGATATCCTTCTCCTGGACGAGCCGACCAACCACCTTGATCTGCAGGCAACCGAATGGCTGGAAGAATATATCTCCCATTTCAAGGGCACAGTGCTTGCCATTTCTCATGACCGGTATTTTCTGGACAAAGTTGCACAACGCTGCATTGAGATCACCGAAGGAAAGGCAGAATTCTATTCCGGCAACTACAGTTTTTATACGGAGGAACGCCAGCGCCGCTTCAACGAAAAGATGAAGCAGTATGAAAAGGATTCCGCTAAAATTGCCCAGTTGCAGAAAGCCGCCGAACAGATGCATCTCTGGGCTTTCATGGGAATGGACAAGCTGCATAAGCGCGCCTTTTCCATGGAAAAGCGCATTGAAAAACTGAAGCAGACGGAACGGCCTGTCACCCAGAAAAAACTGAGTGTCAAGTTTAAGGAAGCCAGTTTTACCGGCGACGAGGCTGTCGTAATGGCAGATGTTTCAAAGCGATACGATGAAAAGCTGCTGTTTTCCGGGCTGGATCTTGAAATTGTCGGCGGAGAAAGCGTGGCAATTCTCGGGAAAAACGGGACAGGCAAAACCAGCCTGGTGCGCATCATGACCGGTGAGCTGACTGCGGACGGCGGATACACCTATTTGGGGCCTCAGGTCAGATGCGCTTATCTTCCTCAGATCATCCGTTTTTCGAACGACAGCCGCAGCGCGCTTGACACCATGCTTTATGACTGCCGCTGCACCCCGCAGGAAGCGCGTGACCGGCTTGCCGCATTCGGTTTTCAGGGAGAGCGCGTCCTGACCCCCGTCGGCGTGCTGTCCGGCGGAGAACGCAGCCGCCTGAAACTGTGCATGCTCATGGGCGCCGATATCAATCTTCTGATACTGGACGAACCGACAAACCATCTGGATATCGCCAGCCGTGAGTGGATGGAAGATGCACTTTCCGACTATGAACAGACGCTGATTTTTGTTTCCCATGACCGCTATTTCATAGACAAGTTCGCAACCAGGATTCTCTATTTCAATGATGACGGCTCAGTAACGGATTACCGCGGGGGATATAAAGATTTTTCTGCCTGGCGGGAGAGGCAGCAGCAGTTTGCCGAAGCGGAACGCGCAAAGGCCGGGAAAGAAAAAAAGCCCGACCGAAAACCTGTCAGAAGCCCCGATTTATCAAAAAGCTCTGCAAAAATCGAACGCGAAATTGAAAAACTGGAAGCTCAGATTGCAAAGCTGAACGAGGAAGCTGAATCCGCAGCATCCGATTATCTGCGGCTTATGGAACTTGACGAAGCGAAAGAGGAAATCGAAAAAAAGCTTATACCGCTTTATGAGAGATGGGAGGAACTGAATGCATAATCTGAAAGGTTGGATGATCACCTGCATCGTGCTGGCTGTGCTGGCAGCATTCTTCTTTTTCTGCCTGAGGGGATACAGCTATATCAGTTATACGCTGCTGTTTATCGCCTTTTTCATTTTTGCCATGCATCTTTTCCCTAAACCGCTTAAAATCATCGTTATTATACTGACCTGCATCGGCCTGCTGTATTTCTGCTTTGTGGAGGTTTTGATTCTCTCCAGTGCCCGCACGGACAAGAGCCCGGAAAGGAGTTATCTGATCGTGCTAGGCGCAGCCGTTCACGGCCAAACTCCTTCTCTTTCCCTTCTGAACAGACTTGACGGCGCGCTGAATTATCTGGAGAGCTATCCGGACAGCAAAGTCATCGTCTGCGGAGGTCAGGGTAAGGGAGAAGATATCTCAGAGGCACAGTGCATGAAAGAATGGCTGATGTCCAGAGGAATCGACGAAGAGCGGATTCTGCCGGAAGACCGCTCAACCTCCACAATGGAAAATCTGAGAAACGCCAGAGATATTATTCTTTCGGAAGGCGGCAGCACAGACGACGTGGCAATTCTTTCCAGCAACTACCACCTGTATCGTGCAAAGCAGATGGCCAAATTGCTCGGAATGAATGCCGCCGGCGTTGCATGCCCGATGGGTTATCCGGTCTATACTGTCGGTATGTTTATCCGCGAGGCATTCGGTGTGACTCATCTCTGGGTATTCGGCGATTAAGCGGAGGACAAACTATTATGGATGATCAAGAAACAGTCCTGATGGACGAAGGCTTTGAGACAGCCGATTTTGCCCTGGAATCATCGGAAACAACGGAACCCGGCACTCTCTATATTGTTGCTACCCCAATCGGCAATTCCAAAGATATGTCCTCCCGGGGCATCCGTATCCTCTCCGAATGCGATATGATTGCCGCGGAGGATACCCGGCGCTCTATGATTCTGCTCAACAAGCTTGGAATACGGAACCGTCTGGTTTCCAATCATAAGTTCAATGAATACGGCAAAGCAAAATACTTTATTTCCGAGCTGAAGAACGGCAAAAGCATTGCTGTTATCACCGATGCAGGCACCCCATGCATTTCAGACCCCGGCAATGAGCTGATCAGAGCAGCTGTTGCGGAAGGTATCCGTGTAGTCGGCATCCCCGGCTGCTGTGCCGCTGTAAACGCGCTTTCCATATCCGGTTTTGATCTCAGTTCCTTTCTCTTTTACGGCTTTTTCCCTCGTGAAAATGCTGACAGAAAAAAACTGCTTGAAAAAATGCGCCGCAGTGATACGAAGACCTTTGCCTTCTATGAATCGCCGAAACGCATTATGGATCTGGTTGAGTTTTTCACCGAAGCAGAAGCTGACATTCAGCTCTGCCTCTGCAATGATATGACCAAACTGCATGAGATGACCTTCCGCGGCACACCGGAGGAAGTAAAGGAACAGCTGCTCAGCAAAGGCAATTATGACAAGGGCGAATATGCCGTTATCATAGAAATTCAGGATGCTTACCGCTTCACAAAAACAGAACATACCGTTTCTCCCGAAGCTCTGCTTGTGGAGACGATGGTTGCAAACGGGCTGACAAGCACCAAGGACGCTGTCAACACGCTGCTTGCCGATCCGAACAATTCCTACAGCAAAAATGAACTCAAAGCCGCCGCCTTGAATATGAAAAAGATTTTGAACATTTAGAAAACAGGAGGTGATACTATGCCCGGACCCGGTGGACTTGGGCCGAGAGGTGCAAGAGGTTTTCTTACTGAAGAAGAAAAAAACAACATGCCTGTTTTTTCCTGGGCTTTGATCAAGCGTATTCTTGGATACCTGAAACCATACTGGCTGCAGTTTCTGTTTGTCTTTATTGCAATTCTGCTCTCCGCGGTTGTAGGTCTTTACCCGTCGATTGTAACCGGTAAAATCGTCGACGCGCTCGGATCAGACAGCACAACGCTCAGACAGCTGATTTTTCTTCTGCTTATGGCTTTTGCAACGCTGACTGTTTCACAGCTGATCGGCGTAGTGGAAAACTATATCAATGCATGGATTTCCCAGCGTGTGATCTTCGATATGAAGAACCAGATGTTTGACCATC
>JAEEGL017053995.1_pt1 | contig 21241 bp, 19 predicted proteins | sample 9134231 | NCBI WGS metagenome assembly JAEEGL01 (sample SAMN16246548, study PRJNA631951) | gut metagenome | biome: gut microbiome; feature: rumen; material: fiber-attached | host: Bos | place: Iran: Karaj | collected 2018-10 | reverse complement strand
TGTCTATTTTTTCGGTATTTTCATCCCGCCCGTCATATGAGGTTTCCGGCCCTCACGGAGGACTGGCAACCACGCTTGTAGTCCCTGATTCCATCGACAGGACTAAGGACAAATGCCCCCTGGCGATATTGATGCACGGATTTATGTCCAAAAAGGATATGTATCCGATTCCGGCTATCGCTAACGCTCTCGCCAAGGCCGGCATTGCCTCGCTGCGTTTTGATTTCGATGCCCACGGGAAAAGTGAAGGCAATTTCATCGATATGACCATATCCAGTGAAATCGCAGATGCGAAAGCCGTTCTCGAATATGCCCGTAAATTACCTTTCGTGACAGATATCGCATTTGTCGGCCATTCTCAAGGAGGCGTAATCACAGGAATGCTTGCCGGACAACTGGAAAACCATCCGGACAAGCCCAAATGTATCGTACAGCTTGCCCCGGCGGCCGTACTCAAGGATGATGCTATCGCCGGACAATGCATGCGTTCCAAATATGACGCATCCAATCCTCCGGAATATGTCAGCGTATTCTTTCACAAATTGGGACGCAATTTCATCCTTGAAGCACAGAAGCTGCCGATCTATGAGACTTCCGCTCTGTATTCAGGTAAGGTATGCCTCATACACGGAGACAAGGACAAAATCGTTCCTGTCTCATACAGTGAGAGATATCATCAATCATATAAAAACAGCGAATTACATATCTTCAAGGACGAAGGCCATTTTCTAAATGGCAATAAAACACGCCTCTTGGAAACAATCGTATCCTTCCTAAAAGAGAATCTGCAATAATGTCTGTCCGGAAAGTTTGGTGCTGGATTGCAATTACTATATCACTCTTCCCTATCCTTTGTTCCGCAACGCCTCAGCCAGCGGATACGATTGATTTGTGGAAAGGTGAGAAAATCCGCCACGGTTCGGAGGTAACTCTTTACGCATTCAGGCCGGAAGTGCCTAATGGCGTGAGCGTTATCGTATGTCCCGGGGGAAGTTACCACTGGCACGACCAGAACGATGAAGGATTTAAGGTCGGCGAGTGGCTCAGCGCAAATGGCATCACCGCTTTTGTCTTGTTTTACCGGGTTGCCGGCTGTGCAGAAGTCGCGATTCCGGTCAGGATGGTCTTCCGCGGGAAAAGGCATCCGGATATGATTACCGATGCGCAGCGTACCCTTCAGTTCGTGCAGGAGCATGCAGACCAGTACAAAATCGATCCGGACAGGATCGGAATGATGGGATTTTCAGCCGGAGGCCATCTGGTTATGTCAGCGGCGTGTTTCAACTCAACGGACTTCTTGCAACTGTCAGGAATCTCGACCGATGCAAATCTACGGCCGGCATTTGTGGCCGCGATTTATCCTGTCGTCACGATGCACCCTCCTTTTGCACACAGGCGCTCCAGGCGCGGCCTGTTGGGCGACAATCGCGTCTGCAGTAAAAAAATGCGTGATTCCCTTTCACTTGAGAACCATATACCCGACAACTGCCCGCCGGTTTTCCTGATTAACTGCAAGGATGATCCCGTAGTTCCGTACCAGAATTCCGAGTTGCTGGATTCCGCATTGACGCTGCACGGCATCCCTCATCAATATATCCAATACGAGACGGGGAAACACGGATTTGGAGTAAGCGATTATTACGGCAGCGAGGAGTGCCGTGAGTGGAAAAGCCGCTTCCTCTCCTGGTTGAAGATACTCTATTCCTCCTTATAGGACTTCCTGTCTTTTTTACCGTTGTAAGTATATTTGATGGAATCTACGACTTCGTACATCGTAGGGACTTTATATGCTTCCAGTTTTGTCTTGATGAAAACTGCCAGAGCGTGTTTATCGAAGGGAACGGCAGGGTCGGCTGCCACTACGAGCTTCAATACCCGGCCAATGACCGGATGCATGGCAGCAACACAGATGCAGTCATTAATTCCGGGGAACGATGATGCAATATTCTCGACCTCAACAGGGTTGATCTTATAACCGCCTATATTGATTACATCACCAACGCGTCCGGTGAGATGGATCATTCCGTCTTCATCAAAGTAGCCGAGGTCTGACGTGTGTATCTTTCCATCGGCAAGAACACTTTTTGTGCTCTCCTCGTCATTGATATAGCCGGTCATGACTCCGGGGCCCGACACTTCGATCCTGCCATCAGAATCTATCTTGATTATGGAATTCTTGAACGGGTATCCGATACATCCTTCCATATACTTTCCATCATTGAAGTCATATACGGCTCCGCTGCCAAATTCCGTGGCTCCATATCCATTGTAAAGCCTAGAGTCCGGCAACGCCTTGCTGAGCAGTTCCATATCTGCCTTTGTAATCGGGGCAGCTCCAGTCTCGATAAAAGCAATCTTCGAACGCAGGGAACAAAGCCGCTCGTAAGAATACTGCATAATGATCCTGATGCTGGCAGGAACAAGGAAAGTAGCAAACTCCTTGAAAGGAAGGTCAAAAGCCTTGAAGAACGCATTCATATCCTTTACTCCGTCGAGGATACATACGGTTCCTCCCGTGCACAATGTAGGATTGATTTTATGCAGCGTGGCGATATGATTCAGCGGTCCGCTGACTATGAAGCACAGATTATCATTGAACGGGAAGCGGTCCATGAAATTCTCCGAGCTGGCTATCAGGCTGTTACGGGACAGCATCACTCCCTTGGAATTTCCTGTGGTGCCGGTAGTGAAAAGGGTATCTGCAACTTCATCCGGGAATGAGTATGCATCTACTTCCTGCTTTACCTTCTCGAACTCTTCCTCCGTGACCGAATGTCCCAGAGGTACTGCGACGGCTTTCAAGTAATGAACCGCACAGTATGTTACGAGGAAGCCGATATCCTGGTTCGTGCGATAGACATATGGCCGGTGGGGCTGAAGCCCTTCTTTCCGCAAGGCCTCTGCTTTGGTAATGATCGAATCCCATAGCTGCGAATAGGTCACACTGTCTTCACCGCATATTACTGCAACCTTATCCGGAGTCGTTACAGAAAACTGATAAATCTTGCCCTCCAGTGACATTTTTGAAAGGACCATATTAGCGATGGCCCCGACATTCTTGAAATTCCTGGGCATAACGTCTTCCGCATCAAGGAGAATCTTATACTTCTCCGACAATGCATACAGAATAGTTGCGATTCCCAGGGAATCAAGTTCGGCAAAAAGAAAATCCGAGTCAAAATTCACTGCGGGAAGGATATCCCTCAACAACCTTTTGATTTCTTCTGTTTTCATGGTACTTATTCTTGATATTCAATGTTTTCAGCACAATCAAGGGCGGCGATCGACGCTATGCGCCTCCGTTCTTCGTCGGCAATGTGAGAGACAATCCGAACCTGGGGATGCGAAAGGGCCAGCAGCAATGACAGTTCGCCATACCCTTCATCACGATAATCCCACCGGAGCTGTCCGTTCAGGTCTTTATTGATCATCTCTTCTCCTTTTGCTTTCAAGTTGGAATGAACGCAGCGCTCAATTTCCTTTCCCTTATAGATAAAACGGCCCTCGACGCGGGAGGATAGGTCATCCGGGATGCCAAAGATAATGGATTTCAACGTAATGGGGTAAGTCCTGGGTTTACCGCCCCTGGACGTCATCAGTTTGAACAGGAGTGGCGGTATCATATATGCCATCAACACCACTGAGAACATTCCGATGATAGTGACTTCTGCCAGGGAACGCATCGCAGGATGCTTTGCCACAATCAGGGTTCCTATTCCGACAAACATTATAGCGGCGGACTGGATAATGCTGTTCTTGTAAGATTTGAGAATGGGTTGCCTGCGGGAATACTCATACTGGCACCCTTCCGTCATAAATATGGTATAGTCATCACCCTGTCCAAATATAAAGGTAGCAAGAATGATATTGACAATATTGAATTTTATGCCCAGCAAAGCCATCAGTCCAAGTATCCATACCCAGCTTATGGCCATAGGAAGGAACGAGATTATGGCCAGTTCTAAGCGCCCGAATGAGAACCAGAGGAAGATGAACACAATCAGCGAACATGCCCATCCTATATAGTTGAAATTATCAGACAGGCTGCTGGTCATCGCCCCGTTGATCCCGGCTAGTTCAAAACAATGGTCACCAAAAGCTTCCTTGACGGCAGCAATATGAGCGGGATCGACATTGACCGGACTTACCACATAGGACTTTTGATTCTCATCCAAAACAGTAAAACTTCGGTTGAATACCGTGTTGATCAGAGTGGCGAAATAACCGACATCTTGGGCTTTCAGTTGAGGAGAACCCTTTATCAAATTGTCAAAGCGTGAAAAGGCGCCAGAGGCAAACCCCTCATTTTCAGCCGCTTTCTTCAGTTCATCAGTCAGTTCGCCATAATGCCGGTCTATGAAGCGGTTCCAAGCGGTCAGCCTCTCCTGCTGCTCCTGCTTTGTGGAAAAGAACGACAGAGCTTCGTTCTGCTTGGTCAACATGCCACATTCTGAGAGGCTGTCAATCAGATCTTCTCGCACGCTTATATCTGACAGGGCCTCTTCGAAATCGCTGCCACTCCAGTAAACATAGAGACTCTGTGCCGTATGTGTGACATCCTTCTCCATCAAATCTTCGAAATACAGCATATCACGGCGCTGTGCCTGCGTCATATAGTTGATATGAGACATATTGGAGTCGAATTCCGTGCGGAAACTGAAGAATAACAGAACCAAAGTGATGACTATCACGCTGAAAACCACCCATTTGTGCTTCTCGGGGGAAAGCCCTGAAAGATAGTCCAGCAGGCGGTTGTCGCCATTCTTCCTGCGATGGTCAGATATGTAATGCGGCAGATAGAACAGTACAAAAACCATCGTTCCGACAAGCAGCAGCGAGGCAAATAAGCCAAGGTCGCGGAGAGCCGTGGACTTTAGCGGGACAAGGGCGAGGAATGCTCCCACAGTGGTTATGTTCCCGACTACCAGCGGCGATACGATTTCCTTCAGAGCCAGCTTTCTGTCCGGCTGGTGGGCCGTATGGGATATCAGATGCAAAGGGTAATTGACCGCAATGCCCAGTATGACGCTTGCTATTCCGATGACTATTATCGACACGTTATCACGGAACAGGGCCAATCCTCCAAGTGCGAACAGCAGTCCCCATCCTACCGTAAGGAAAATCAGCAATATGTTTTTGAACGAATTGAATGAATATGCCAGAAGGAGAAGGATAAGTACTACTGAAAGGGAGATGGCCAGAAGGCTGTCCTTTTTGATTCTGGAAGAATTCCCCACTGCAATGGCAGGGCCTCCGATTATGTCGACCGCGACATCCGGATAATCCTCCTGCATCCTAGAAGCCGCCTTATCCAGGAAATCTATGAGTTTCAGATTATTACTCGTCTCACTGCTCCCGAAAGGCGAATCCATCATCACTACCGCACGGCCCAAGTCCGGAGTGAAAATGTAATTATCATACAACTCGAAGCCGACCTGTCCGAAGGAAGACTGAAGCCTGCTCATCACCGGACTGAAAAGCCTCAGGGGGTCATGGGTGATCGAGCCGGCAACTACGGAAGAGGACGGAAACATCAGCACCTGTTTGTCATTGGCCAAGGCGGTCCTGATATACCCTGGAACAGCCAGAAGGCTGTCCATCCTTTCCAAGTCACTCTCTGTCAGGAAGTACGGAATGTTCTCATATACAAAGTTCGAGACACTTGCAATGGCATCCATATCGATCTGTGCCGTGAGGTCTCCGCACCATCCTTCCGTATCATTCTCAATGACCGTATTGACAAATAAATCAATGGCTTCGACTGTATGATCGGCATCGGAAGGATTTGAAAACAGAATGAGGATCTTGTCAGCACCGGAGATGTTCTGGTAAATGGACAATTGTTCCCTTTCCTTTGTACCAAGAGGGAGAAAGTCGCTTATGTCCTCACTGAAATGAAGAGTCGTAAGCAGACAGGCCAATACGGCGGTAAGGACAATCAATGAGCCTCCCCGTATCCTCTTGTGTCCGGAAAAGAAATCATATATGTCCGTTATCTTCATCGTGCTTCGAATAATGACTTGCTGTCCACGGGAATAGAGTAGATACCCAGCAGCAGATTGCGGATTTGGTCATAGTCACAGCCGTCGGCTTCTGCCAGCAAGCCTGCGAGATATGCTTCAAACGCTTCCTTCTCAGCACTTGAATAGTATTGCCGGTATGTGTCGGCTGAGTGAAGGATGTCGTGGGCTATATAATTGTTCGGGAATAACTTATAGGCCTTGCAGATCCTGCTGTCGACAAGCGATGCGACACTCTTGTAAAAACTGTTATGCGCCAGGGCCTCGAACGGGCGAAGATCTTCCTCCGTTATTCTCGGACAGACTGAAATATGTATCCTGCCCTTCTGCTGGATAACCCCGGTAATGATACTGTTTAAGTCTTCTCCCGGTTTTTTCTGATATGGTCCCTTCGAAGATTTGAAAAGTTCTATTGCCTTGAACAGGTCACAGGGTTCCCACTCATAAGAAATAGCCACAGGTACTATGTTCAGGTCGGCAATGGCTCGTACATTGTCCTGCGGGCCGCTGATTGCAAACATCTTGATGATACCCTGGTCAGTACGGTCCTCGCCGTTTTTGGTCCTTCCGTTCCTCTGTGCGATCCAGATGGACTGCCTCTTCTGCCGTATGGTAAAGCGGATATAATCAGAGAGATGTTCCAATGATTTATAAAACTCACGGACGTCTTTGCCCGGACGCTCTACCCTGAACATCTTATTGGACTTACCGATATCGATGACGAATTCGCCCTGCATCAGATTAGCCCCGAACGTTATCTCAGGGGTCTCCAGACCGTGTAAAAACAGTGCGTATGACAGAAGGGTTGCATCCAGCATTATATCCCGATGGTTCGAGACAAAGAGATATGACAGGGATGGATCGAGATTCTCCAAACCATCATAAGTGAAATTGGTACTGGTGCTGCCGATGATTCTGTTCACGGCGGGATACATTACCTGGGATTGAAACTCTTCTGATGTCGATATCGATTCTATCTGCTTCCTCACCGGGGCCACGTCCAGGCCTGGATACAGATAAGCAACGGCCTTTTCCAGAAGAGGATTATTTGCAATCCTGTGCATCGCTGCAGGTATCTCGGAATTATAATAAGGACGTATGTCGTTGAACCTGTTTAATTTGTTCAGGATAGTATTACGGCCCAGGATGGCTTCACAAGTAAGGATGGCTGTAAGCGAGACGCCACAGAAACCGTGCAAGTTACAGTTCTGCCCAGTCAGGAACAGATTGGGCACTTTCGTAACTACGGGGACCTGCGATAAAACCAAGTTGTTGCAGTCCTTAGAGAAACCGTACATCGATCCTTCCTTGACACCGTAAAAGTCCCTGATCGTAAGGGGGGAAGCAGTATTGACTGATTCGATGCAGTCTCTTATATCGGGATACACTTCCTCAATGCGGTCGAGAAGTTTGCCGGCACACTCGGTTTTCCACGCCTCGTATTCGCTGCCGCGGTCGGCGGCAGTGGTGCCTTCCCAGCGTTCCACTGAACTCCACGGCATAGGTGCCGTCACAATCATTTTCCTGGCATATTCTCCCTGTCCGATCTCCGGAGGTGTTATGAACAGGAATCCCTTCGGCCATTGTTCTTCCTCCCCTAGGTTCCATATCTTGTCGTATCGGGATATGTAGTACTTAGTGTAGTTGAAGAACTTGAATGTGTCCGGTTTGAATTTGACATTCAGAGTAAAGGCAGAATATGAGTTGGGCAGTTCGTTCAGCCTGCTCCTATATGGCTTCGGAAGGATCTTTTCATCATCCAGCAGTGAGAAGAACGAGCAGGGATGGATGGCGCATATATAATAGTCGGCTTTATAAAGTTTCCCACTTTCCGTGGTTACCCCGCTGATTACTTTTCCTTCATTATGAACTGCTTTGATACCATCGCCGGCCAATACTCTACCTCCATTCTCTTCAATGAAATCGCGCAGTGTTTCTGCGAACAGAAGGCTTCCTCCGGCAAAACGGCTGGAACCATCGATATAAAGTACGGAAATCAACGCGTGGATATATGCCGGAGTAATATTGCTGCGGCCGCCATAAAGCGGATTAAGATATGCGACGACGCTGCGAAGGCGAGGATCTGATATGTATTTATCAATGAATTCCGTCGCCGACATCTGGAAATCTACAGAGTGGACCTGCATATAATCCGAGGATGGCCTGAGATAGAAAAGATCCACTTCATCAGCCACCTTGTACAATGCTTCCACATACGCAGTCAGATTGTCCCGTTGTCCCGGAAAAACCTCGCTCAGCGCATCGATGAACCTCTTGCGCCCCTTTGCAATACGGTAAATCGCCTTATCCTCTGAAAAATAGATGCTGTCGATGGTGTCAGGGTCGGTATCCATAATCCGGACCCGGTCCCATATACCGAGATATTCGCAGATTCTCCGTATGTTCCCATCTTTCTGCATGCCGCCGATTATGTGCATACCGGTATCGTACAACTCTCCGAACCGCCTGAAGCTCTGAAGTCCTCCGCCGATAATCCGGTTTTTCTCGAGAACGGTAACCTTCAATCCCTCTTTGGAAAGGATTGCTCCGGTAAAAAGACCGCCCAGACCACCGCCGATTATGACTACGCTTTTATCCATTATACTGTCTGCTCAACTTGATCTGCGATTTCCGCATATCTTGCAATATAATATTTTCTTAGATATGAAGCTTGGGATTTCAATGTTTCCCCGTTCCGTTTTAGTTCTTCCTGGGATATACGCCCGTCGATTTCAAGCCTGACAGGCCAACGGTGAAGTATCCGTCCGTGCTTCGGAAGGGCCTTCCCGGCACCGTAAAGGACAACCGGAAGAATGTCTGCATCAAACGTTTCAGCAAGATAGAATGCTCCCTGATGGAAACGGCCTATACTGCAATCCAACGACCGTGTGCTCTCGGGATACACAGCAATGCTGTATCCCTTATGAATGAGTTCCTGAAGACGTGGAGCGATCGAGTCGAGGCCCTTCGATACCGGCATGAAATCGGCTTCCCGTATGATAAAGCCATAAAGCGGATTATGCCAGACCCAGTCGGTTGTCAGAATTACCAGTTTGGGTGTCAGGGCAAGCATCGGCAGTAAATCCAGATGGGACTGATGGTTGCAGGTAATGATGGCTGGAGTGCTGAAATCCTCCTCGACACGGCCGGCAAGAGTAAACTTGTTCCCGAATAATCCGAACAGGAAACACCCCTTTCTTGAGAACCAGCAGATAAACTTGTGCAGGGTTTCCTTTTTTTTCTCGGTCATCCTTCCGAATTTCAGGTAAACGAACGCACATGGCATCACGATGACCGCCATTATTAAGATGTACAGAAGGAGAATCGAATAAGTTTTTATGACCTTGAAAATCCAGCGAAGAATCGTCCGCGGAAGCCCGTAAACCAGCGCAAGGATGCATAAGAAAACATTCAGAAGCGATATCCGCGCAAAATCCAGGACCGGACGGAAATGCGATACCCGTTCTTGCTGGGACGGGTAAAAGACACGGATTCCCTGGCTGACTATCCTGACTCCCTTCCAGGCCGAAAAAACCAACAGACCAAGTTCCGCTTCATACCGTGAGGTGATTAGACCCAGACAAGGCAGATGCTTCAGCGGATACAGCCTGTAACCGGTCTGCGTATCCTTCAACGGAATTAATGTCTGGATAAAAAACCAGAAATTGCTGAATGCGTTGGCGAATCTGCTGCCTTTGCTGCGGTCTGCTTTACCCAGACCCAATCTTTCACCGACGATCAGGGCTCCCGGATTCAAACGGTTTGCATTCAGGAAAAGAGGAATATCCTCGGGGTAATGCTGTCCATCCGCATCGAGTGTTATGGCATATGCAAACCCGGCTTCAGCAGCATGGGTAAAGCCCACTTTCAATGCATTGCCTTTTCCTTTATTCTTATCCAGGACAATAATATTCGGCTTTTCCTGCAAAGCATCCAGCTTCGACTGCGTGTCATCGGTACATCCGTCAAGAACCACAAAGATGTCAGAGCAATACAACTGTGTCCTTGTAACCACATCGACGATCGTACCGGCATTGTTGTATGTCGGGATTATGACACAGATTCCTCTGTTCCGCAGGCTTATTTTACAGTCGTCCGGCATAGAAGGGACAGCTTTGCTATCGGCGTATCAGCCGTAAGGAAATCAACCTGGGCCTTAACGGCGGCATCAGCAACAGTAATATTATGAACCTTTACAAATACAGGCACACAGTCAGGGTGCAGTATGCTCAGGAATTTCACGTTCTTAACGCTGGAAATCTCCAAATCACTGTTCACGGCGTCGGCCAGCAGTTCGATACCCATCTGAAGGATGCATACTCCCGGAGTGATCGGCTCCCCCGGAAAATGAGCTTTATAAATGATATGATCCGCATTCAGATGGATCTCATAAGAAACGCCATTCTCCGACCGTGCAACCGAATCAATGAAATAGAGATTATTCCGAAAAACCATACTTAATGTTCTTAAAAGAAATGACCGTCAGGTCTCCTGAAGACTCGTACATCTCAAACCTGGTGGCCTTCAGGCTGCTTTCCTCATAATACAATACGAGTTTAGACCACATCTTCTGGAGGTCTTTCCTCTGGGGTATCAAAGTCACGGCAATGAGACCGTCAGCCATATCATATCCGGCCATAAACATCTTCTCATTAGCCAGTACGCTTCCTTCGATATTGCCGATTATCATACGGGTCATCTCCTTGATCATTCTGCCCTGAGTACCGCCCAACACCTCCGACTGGTCCCCTTTCCTGATCATAACCGATTCTCCATCAGCAACAAACGTTAGGGGATTCGGCTCAACATAATTCCACTCGAGGTAACCAGGCCTGCGATAAGTCATATGTCCGGACGACTTTGCCGGAGCGGCCAGAAGGGAAGATTCCTTAGTCTGGACGAAATCACAGTCTATGGAAGACACCCTGTCGCCGAACGCAATGATATCCGCCTTCACCTGATCAATCGGCCTGCTTTGTGCAATCAGCGTCAGCGTGGAGGCCAAAAGAAAAGACAATATGACTGAAACGCGTTTCATCATCTGGCAATGAAATAGCAGCCGGCCATAATCAGCAGCACTCCAATCCATTTTGAAACGCTGACCGGCTCATGAAAGAAGACAATCGCGGCAATCATTCCGAAGACATAGCTCAATGACACCATCGGGTATGCCATGCTGAACGGGAAATGCTTTATGATATAGAACCATAGAAGGCTGCCTAACCCGTAACAAATTCCGCAGGAAGCGAACTGCCAGTTAACGAATACCGATTTCCAGAAAGCTCCGGTCCAGGCAAAGGGGAGCATCCTGGCAAGGCCGAACTTCAGCAGGACCTGGCCCGAGGCCAGGAGCAAACTCTGGAGAATAGCCAGCGGTATGATAACCAAATTGCTCATTTTCAATCAATTGTATATATTATGCTCTCAGCCTTGAATTTGTCTGTCCGCCCATCGAGCAATTCCTCGTCAAATATGCATACGAGGACATTGCCTGCCTCACCTTTCCTCAACAGCATTTTCGCATCGCGGATTGCCCAAATGGAAGAATCGTCTCCCTGAGAGTATGTAATGTTATACCCGTGGCAGCCTGTCCGGATAGCTATGGCTGATGCTACTGTGTTGTGAGTGCTCTGCATGAACAATGTCGGCTTGAGCAATTCTTCATTGTTTTCAGCTATGTCTTCCAGAAACAGCGTACTCAATTCAAGCATACCTTTCGATGTAGCTGCAATAATGGCATCAGGCCTTTGAATCCCCGCATCCTTTAACGCCGAAAATGCGGATAACAGGCTGGCTTTCATTATAATGCTCATCCGCCTGGTGTCCATCGGAGATAAAAACTCCTTCAACTCTGAAAGTTCTTCGCTAGTGGAGACGGTCCGCTTGGACGCCATCGTTATCCGGGACTCATCTTTCAATGCCCTTTCATCCTGGCCAGGCTTATTCCTGCTAAGGATAAGGGACGAATCATTGCCACCGAAACCGAATGAATTGCACATAACATTATCCAGACGGACCCCGGTCCGTCCCTGGGTAGGGATAACTCCGCCGGGAATGGGATGTTTCCATCCTAGGGAGCCCGGGATGAAGTCATTCATCATTGCGAGGATGCAGATGACGGTCTCGACGGAGCCTGCGGCGGATGTAGTGTGTCCGGTGTATGACTTGGTGCTGGACATATCTGGGAGGCGGTCTCCGAATACACGCTTGAACGCTGTGCTTTCAGATGCGTCATTGTCCGGGGTGCCAGTACCGTGCGCGTTGATGTACTGGATGTCCTCGGCCCGGATGCCGGCCACTCGCAATGCCTCCGTCATCGCCAGAAAGGCGCCCTCGCCCTCCTTGGACGTTGCCGTCTGGTGGAATGCATCGCAGCGGTTGGCATATCCGGTGACGTATGCCAGGGCATTAGGCGCATCCTTCTCTAGGACGACAAAAGCGGCTCCTTCTCCCAGGTTGAGTCCAGCCCTAGTCTCATCGAAAGGACGGCACCTTTCCCGGTCAAGTATCATCAGGGTGTTGAATCCGTTCAGGTGGTACCGGCTCAATGGCTCCGAACCTCCGGCGACGACCACATCGGCTTCGCCGTTCTTCAACATTTCGGAACCCAGCATTATGGCATTCAGGGCCGAAGAACAGGCCGTGCAGATGGTACAGCATTCAGCACCCTGGAGACCTGAGTACTGTGCGATTTCATCCGTACTCCTTCCGCATTCGTTGCTGTGCGGCAGGTATTGGAGCTCCAGATCGGTCTTCATCCGTACGAAAAACTGTTCGGTGACATCCATGACACCGACAGTGGTTCCGGAGATAAGGACAACCCTTTTATTGGCAATATCATGGATTCCGGCCTGGTCCAGCGCTTCCCGGACTGCAATCGCTCCCATAACGGAAGTCCTGCTGACGGGTTCATCGCCGGCTATCCCTAGCATCTGCTTCATCTCGGCGGTAGACAGCTTCACCTCCCCGACTGGGATATCCGTGTGAATCGATTCCAGATACCGCATCCGGCCGATCCCTGATTCTTTTTTCTTCAAAGATTCAAGGACTGCCTGCTTATCGTTACCGATAGCGCAGATGATACCCATGCCGGTTATTGATATTGCTCCACCCATTACTTGGTTCTGTTCTTCTGGACGAAATCAGCGATACAGTTTACACTCTTGAATACTTCCTTGCCCTCTGCCGGACTCTTCAGTTTGATACCGTAATTCTTGTCAAGAATGACGATGAGTTCCAGGGCATCAATCGAGTCAAGTCCGAGTCCCTCGCCAAAAAGAGGAGCGTCATTGTCAATCTGATCCGGAGTCATTTCTTCGAGATTCAGTGCATCAATGATCTGCTTTTTGATGTTTTCGGTTAATTCTTCCATTTTATTATTCATTGATTTTTAACAATTTAACATCAGCGATATATGAATCTTCAGCATCACAGTCCACCCAGCCGCAAATAACGGCGGAAGGCCTTGAAGCCGATGCCGAGACCATGATAACCTTATCAATCACCGTATCATCCCTTTCCGGGAGCATCACCAGGGAAGTTTCGCCCTTGATGCTGTTCCTGACAGCGATCTCACCCAGGACGACATTAGGAAGGGTGTTGATGAAAACGGCAGGGCTGGGATAGAAGTCCTCCGGGTCCGAGAACGTTGAAAGGTGCTTACGGTCGGCCAGTACCGAGCCATTCAGGGTAAAGATAAACAGTGCAATATCTTCGGGAGCACAGCCTTTGAGAGAATCCTTTGCCACAAGCCCGGTTGCAACATATGCAAGCCGGCTGAAAAGATCCATCTTGAAGAATCTCGAACAGTCGGACAGATGCTTTTTGAAAATTTCAGAAACCATGGCTGCCCCTGATGAGTCAAACTGTAAGGCTTCACCATCGAGGATTACTTCTCCCGGCTTAATCATGAGGCTCTTAACAGCCTTATATACAACCGGTTGCAGAGGCTTTACCGGTACATTGTACCTCGAATAGGCAATGGCTCCGTTACAACCTCCGAACCCGGACTGGGTCTTGATGAATGCCCTTTTCTCAGTGCGTTCAATAGAATTGCAGATCTTAATCCTGCCGCTTACTCCTATCTCTTCGAAACCACGAACCGGCAAAATCAGGCCTTCATCGAGCGAGCACATCGTAATGATCGGCTCTACGATTCCGGATGCCCCGAAAGTGTGTCCGAAATGCGATTTGTAAGCAGTTGTGGGGATATTGCCCAGGCCGGAATTCTCGATTGCCTTCGATTCCATCTGGTCATTGAACATTGTGGCCGTCCCATGCGCCGTGACACAGGCAAGGGTTCCTTTCAGCTCAGGGGTAAGGATTCCCGCAATCGTACGGTATAATCCGTCCCCGCTGGGTATAGGGGCACTGACGTGATAAGCATCATTGTCAAGACACCCGTCGACTATGCGCCATCCTTCTTCGTCTTCATTCCGGAGACCGGTCAGGACGACGGTGGCTGCGCATTCGCCTATATTGAGTCCCATCCTTTCTATGTCGAACGGCCTGCATTCCGCTGGAGACAATGCTTTGAATGCATCGAATCCGGCAAGCACAAAGGCCGAAACGACATCCGCGCCGCAGACGACCGCGGAATCATACATGCCGGATGAAATGAACCTGTCGGCCAGCATTTGAGCCGTGCCTCCGGAAACACAAGCATTGCTTACAGTGATAGGGGCATTCACAAAACCCAGGCTGTCAGCGACTTTCTTGGCCGCAACGCCCGGTGACAGATAATCCCCGTCTCTCTCGGGTATGTCTCCAAGTTCTTCAATACCGGCTGTAGACGTCCCCAGAATGAATATCGTCCCAGGAGACGAAGGATCTATCGATGTATGGCTTAACGCCTCCTTAACCGACCTGAGTACAAGCGATTCGAACCAACTGTATCTTTCCAGCCGGAGTTCCGTCCTCTGCTGTTCAGAGAAAATACCGACACAGAAATGACCCGGGACACCGAGACAACCGTCCAGAATCTTGAGGCTGGTTTGGCCACGCTTGACGGCGTCGTAGTTTTCCTCAGTGGTCAGGCCGAGAGGCGAAGTTATGTTCGTTGCTACAATCCTTGTCATTCCAGTCCCATTTGTTTCTTCCAGTCGTCATAGAATGCCGGTGATTCCCAAAGCAGGTTGTAATCCCTGTCCATAAACACCTGTACCGATGTGGCTTTGAGGAAAACCTCACCGTCATCGGGATTGATTATTTCGTAGTCGAAGATGATTTTCGCAGCGTCGGAAGGGCGGTATGTAATCTTTACGACAGGCCGCATTCCATATCTGAGAGGTTTCTTGTAACTGATTTTCAACTCCACGATTGGAGCGAAAGTGTATTCGACAATGTATTTCGTATAAGACAGTCCGTACTTAGCGCCGAACGCTTCCCTGGCATCCTCCAGATAAGAGGCATAAGCGCCGTGCCACACGACGCCCATCATATCAACCTCGCTGAACCTGATCTCAATCGGCTTTTCAACCGATAGTATTACATTGTCTTTCATTATTTTACGATACTATTGACGGCCAGTTTCACCTGACCTGTTGCAATAATCCTGTCATCACATCTCACAGTCGCGGTGGCAAGAGTCATACCAAATACCTCCTCGATTACGTCGACAGTAGTTCTGATAAGTGAACCCACTTTGGCTTTTCCCAGGATCACATAATCGCGGATCGCTCCGATATACCCGATCTCAACCTCCCTGAGCAGGATGTATTTGTTGTAGAACCCGATGCGGGCGGCACAGGTCTGGGCAATGTTCTCCATAATCCCGCAAGGCGAGAAATACCCATTGTCGACGAACATATTGTCCTCTTTGACAACTGTTTCCGTGGTTGAAGTCCCCATCTCGAAATGGACGAGTTTCCCAACCATCACAAAGGGCTCCTGCTGCGGAAGGACAGTATGGATATCTATCGACCTGAGGAAGTCATCAGTTACATCTTCAATCTGCATTATGCCCAAAAATCAAAAAAGTTAAACCACTGCGTCGGATACCTGCGGACCATTCTCTCCAGTTCGGCGACATATGCGTCACACAGCTGCTGTATCTGAACCTTGCGGGGAGCCTCCCTGTCGTATGGTAACGGAGTTAGAAATATCCTGTATTTCTTCCCTCCTTCTTTCATCACATTGACGGCCAGTACCTCAACCCCGCGCATAGTAGCGACACTGAACGGCCCCTGAGGGAACTTCGCCTCTTTGCCAAGGAAATTTGAAGTTATGCATCGCGAACCCTCCAAATGGCGGTCTGACGGAAAACTGATGATGTCGCCCCTACACAGGGCCTCATCGATTTCAAACAAATGGCCCATATCCTCCCTGAGTGCGATCATACTGACGTTCGTCCGGGCGAACATGCTGTTGCGGTTATTCATAACGGACTCTTTCTCAAAGGAATACACGATGGCGTGAATTCCTTTCCGGTCCGACACCAAAGAATAGCCGGCGATTTCATAGTTTCCGATATGCGAACTCAGCTGAATGAAACCCTCGTCCTGGGATTCGAGCCGCTTGAAATGGTCAGTCCCGTCAATGGTGACATCGAATTCTCTACCCGCATACATTGCGAACCGGTCGAGGATCACCCGGGAAAAGAGACAATGATTCCGGTAAGTCAGCCAGCAAGACTTCAAAACGTTGTTGTTCAAATGCTTATGATAGAAGGAAAATGCAATCCTTCCACTGCGGTTGAACAACACGCAGAAAGGGACTATAAAGATGTCGGCGACCGGATAAAGTATCCGTACATCTACAAATCCAAGAAGACGGATGAGTGTCCTGTGCATCCATCCGTTCCCGAAAGTTGTCCCTATCCACTGGCGGCCTGCCATATGCTACTTTATCTTGGTCTCTATATAATCGCAGAATTTAGAGAAAGTATCAATGCCCACCATCTCCTCCTGCTTGATCTTAAACCCGAACTTATTGTTGACCAAAACCACGATATCGACGAAATCCAGGCTGTCTATGCCCAGATCGTCTTTGAGTTTCGCATCAGGAAATATCTTATCCTCGTCTACCTCGATGTCTTCAATAAGAAAAGTCTTTACTTTTTCTTCGATTTCACTTCTTTCCATAGTGGTATATCTTATAATCGTTTTATAATCAAAGCGCTGTTAGTCCCGCCGAAACCGAATGAATTGCTGAGGACGGCATTGACCGGAGTATCGATCGTTTTCGTCGCTATGTTCAGTTTAGAGGAGAATTCGTCGCCATTCTCAAAATTAATGTTCGGAGCGATGAAACCGCCGTGCATCATGATAAGTGAATACACGATCTCGCTGGCACCGGCCATCCAGCATTCGTGGCCAGTCATGCCCTTTGTGCTGCTGATGAATGCATGTTCTCTCGAAAAAATGCCTGCGAGCGCCTCAGCCTCACACATATCGCCCTGACGCGTCCCAGTGGCGTGTGCGTTGACATAATCTATGTCGCCGGGAGCCATCCCCGCGTCTTCCAATGCCCGCCGCATTGCACGCGAACATCCATCCGCGCTCGGCTGGCTGATGACGACAGTCCCGTTCGACGAAAATCCGTAGCCGACGACTTCGGCCAGTATGTTCGCTCCACGGGCGACGGCGTGTTCGTATTCTTCCAGAAACAGCGCAGCTGCACCGCCGCTAGGAACAAGGCCGTCCCTGTCCCTGTCAAACGGCCGGCTGGCTTTGACGGGGTCTCCGGCATTCTTCGAAAAAGCACCGAGCGCATCGAACGAAGCCATTGAGTAATAATTGGTTTCCTGTGCGCCACCGCACAAAACCATATCTTGGAGGCCATTCTTGATGAACAGGTATGCCAGACCGATGGAATGGCTGCCGCTCGCGCACGCTGCACTCACCGTGAAATTAATTCCTTTCAGACGGAATATGGTACTGATATTCATATTGACCGTCGAATTCATCGCCTGGAAGATGAAGGATTGTCCCAGCAGTTCGGTGTCGTGCTTTTCCTGCATTATCCGCTCCGCTTCAATCACGGGCTTGGCCGATGAATCATTGCCGAAAATACATCCAATCTCGTGACTGTCAAGATATTCATTCCCTATACCCGCCATTTCCAGTGCCTGGGAACCGGCCATGAATGCATACTCAGCCTCTTCGGAAAGGCCTCTGCGCAGATGGCGGTCGATGATACCCTTCAGGGAAGGTTTCGGGACAATGCCCGTCAATGGTGACTGGAACCCATATTCCAGCCTCTCCGGTTCTATTCCGATTCCGGATCTCCCGTTGTACAATGATTCCCTGACTTCCTCGATGCTGGTCCCGATGCAGGACCATATGCCCATACCTGTGATAACAACCCTCCTCATCTCAGAACAGTCCTCCATTGATATTGATTACTTCTCCTGTAATGTAAGAAGCCTTATCCGAGCATAGGAATCCGACCAGTTCGGCAACTTCCTCGGGCTTTCCAAACCGTCTCATCGGTATCATTTTCTTCAACTCCTCCTCGGGGAGATCTTTGGTCATATCAGTCGATATGAACCCGGGGGCGACGGCATTGACAGTTACATTACGAGTGGCTGTTTCCTGGGCCAATGCCCTGGTCGCACCAATGACGGCCGCCTTTGCCGCGCAATAATTCGTCTGGCCGGACAGGCCTTTCAGTCCGGAAAGGGAAGACATATTGACAATCCTGCCGCCATGGCCCCTGGCCATCATTTTTGGAAGCAAGAAGCGGGTAACATAAAAAAGGCCATTGACAGATGTACTTATCACTTTGTCCCAATCTTCATCCGTCATCATGAACATCAGATTGTCACGAGAAACACCCGCGTTGTTGACCAGATATGCAATATAATCATCGGGATGTGCCTCTTCCCATAAACCCAGGGCCGTTTCTACTGCTTCCTTATTGGTGACGTCGAACTTAATTGCAGACGCATTTCCACCTGAACGGATAATGCTGTCGCATACTTCCTGAGCCGCTGCCTTGTTAGAATTAAATCCTACTATGACAGGAAGGCCCATCTCTGCCAATTTAAAGCAAACCGCCCTGCCAATCCCTCTGGAACCTCCAGTTACGAGTGCATATTTTACGCCCATATAAGATTTTTATATATAGTTTACAAAAATAACTATTTTTTTTGGCTTTTAACAAAGCAAATTGTTACTGCCATCCAAGGATGGCAGTAACACCGGCTGTTGTATGAAGTAAAAGCAGCCTGCCCTACAGGCCTCGGATATAATCAGCCTGGGACGGCGAACCGTCAAATGTTATACACCAGGCATCAACAACCTGATCCGCTTTGAAAACGGTCAGGAATATGCTCCCGAAAATCTGGTCCCATCCTTCTGCCCCATCGCCCCTGGTATTGACATAGTCTATGGATTGCTGTTCTCCCCCGGATGGAGTTCCAAATGAACAGCCATAGCCCCCGCGTTCCTGCCTTTCTCCCTCAAAGCTTACCCTCCAGCCCTTTGATTCATCGGTAAGGGAAGGATCGGCCGTATTGTCCAGAAGACAGGCCGTAAGCGTCACCGACGTGGGGTAGCAATTATTATCGCCGAAGGTGTATTTGCCATCATAAACCATTGTCCAGCAATCATTTGCAGAGCAATGTAAAGTCATTCCCATGAGCATGTCGTCTTCAGCCTTCACGCTCCATGTAGTGCCCGCGGTGTAAAGGGAACCATCGATGACAAAGTGGGAGCTGCTTGTGGCACCGCGCCGGCTGATATCCAGAGCCAGTTCAAGTTCATCAAGAATATCAGTTACCAGATTGTCGGCGATATTCATCATATACATCCGTCCGTTTCTGTCATAGTATGACGATCTCCCTCCCAGGATATCTCCATAATAACGGTCTCCCTTGGAGCAAGAGACAGAGAGCAACGCTATGATTGCCAATGCAATATATCCAGTCCTACGCATAATTTCCTCTTAAAATCTGAATCCCATTCCGATCCGGCCGCCTTTGATGACGTTTCCCCAGCAGAATTCCGCATTGCCATATACCCTTTGGCCACCCCATTCGGCACCTATGGGAGTAACTTCCCAGGCGAATCCAACAGGATGGTCAACCCATGTTCCGAAATTGTATTTCAATCCGATGGCGGCTTTAGCATATGGCCTGAAATGACGTTTGAACGGAATACAAGTCTTTACTTCAGGCAGCAGATAAAGGGAACCGTGACCATAGCGCTCCGCAGGTTTATTCCCAAGTTTATACCATTTGTTGCCGGACATATACCCCATGCTGGCCTGCCCGCCCAATCTTACGACACTGTTCAAAATATAATGATAGTCGACTGTGAGCACCGGCAGGCCTGTGACAGAGCGATGCGGCTCATACAAATCCCATAAATCGTTTGAATACTTCGGGGAACCCTGTCCGTCGGACAAATCCATTTTAACGAAATCGCTGTAACAACCACCTATGAAAGCATTGATTTCATGTCGACCTTGTGCGTGTATGGAAGACACCATCAGGATGGCTACGGACAACATCAAAAGTTTATTCATCAAATTTCTCATTCCAATTTAACCGACAATCGCTTCTCACTCTTAAATACACGACAGTTAAAAATACTGCACAATAATAACCTAATATTCCAATTAATGCAACAATTTGGCTATTTTTGTCCCGTGCAAATAAGGAGTTCCCATATTATATATATAAGAAATCTTTCCGTTTCGGCCTGTGTTCTCTTGCTGTGCCTGTGTTCATATGCACAGGTGACGAAGGTACGCGGAGTCGTCATTGATGCCGAAAACGGCCTTCCAAACCCTATACTAAGCCGTATTTACGAGGAGAAATCTCCATAAACTGGAGCGCTCCGGGAACTCCGGTAGGATTCAGTACAATCAATATCAACGCTGGAACTATCTGGGGTAAAGTCCCTTACACCTTCCTGAAGCTTCACGAAGGTAACCAGGGATGGTTTCTGGACAATACGGCATTCTCGTGTATGAGGTATTTTGAGTTCGCCTCCGATTTATGGGCCAATGTCTTTTTCGAACATAATTTCAACGGCCTTGTTCTTGGCAAGATACCCCTTATACGAAAACTGGACTGGAGGGAGATCCTATCATTCAAGGCAGCATTCGGAAGCATAAGGCCCGAAAATCTGGAAGACAGTCCTATCGTCCCCATAACGGGCCTTCAGAGCCTTGCAAAGGCTCCATATTGTGAAATAAGCGCCGGAATATCCAATATATTCAGGATATTCCGGGTAGATTACGCCTGGCGTCTGACCAGAAGAACGACGGACAGA
>JAEEGL015431369.1_pt1 | contig 21242 bp, 16 predicted proteins | sample 9134231 | NCBI WGS metagenome assembly JAEEGL01 (sample SAMN16246548, study PRJNA631951) | gut metagenome | biome: gut microbiome; feature: rumen; material: fiber-attached | host: Bos | place: Iran: Karaj | collected 2018-10 | reverse complement strand
CGGTACTCCGGATACTTGTTCACGAGCAGCCGGACCACGTGGCTGCCGATGAAACCGGCCCCGCCGGTCACTAATAGCGTTCTATTCATACAGGAATGGATGATGCTTGTCTTTTTCGGAAAGAATGACGTCCTCCGCAGGGATGCGCCAGTCGATCGCGAGGGTGGGATCGTTCCAGGCGACGGCACCCTCGGCCTCCGGGCAATAGTAGTTGTCGCACTTGTACTGGAAGACGACCTCCTCGGAAAGGACGCTGAACCCGTGGGCGAACCCCCTCGGAATGAAAAGTTGGCGGTGGTTCTCACCGGTCAGTTCCACGGCCTCGTACTTCCCGTAGGTAGGCGAACCAGGACGCAGGTCCACGGCCACGTCCAGCACCGCGCCCTTCACCACGCGCACGAGTTTCGCCTGCGCATGCCCGCCCTTCTGGAAATGAAGCCCCCGCACGACACCGTAGCGCGACTTGCTCTCGTTGTCCTGCACGAACTTCACGGGGCCCACCTCCTCGGTGAACGCCCGTTCGTTGAACGACTCGAAGAAATACCCCCGGTCGTCCCCGAACACCCTGGGCTCCACGATCACGAGCCCTTCGATCGATGTCTTGATGATATTCATAGTCTTTCCATGCATTTACCCAGCGAAACGTACCAGTGCGGGACGGTCACGCCGAAGGTCTCTTTCACCTTGGTCTTGTCCAGGACCGAGAAGGACGGACGCCGGACCTTGGAAGGGAACTCGTCGCTGTGGCAAGGCGTTATGTCACAGATGTTTCCGCTAAGGTCGCGGATGGCGCAGGCAAAATCGAACCAAGAACAGACGCCCTCGTTGGAATAGTGGTAGATGCCGCCCTTGTCCGTCTGCCGCGACCCGATCACGTGGACGATGAGCGCAGCCAGGTCCCGCGCGTAGGTGGGCGTTCCCACCTGGTCGAAAACCACTTTCAGCGCCGGCCTCTCGGCCGTCAGGTTCCGCATCGTCTTCACGAAGTTCTTGCCGTACGGGGAATAGAGCCAAGCCGTACGGAAGATCTGCCAGGAGCAGCCCGATGCCTGCACCGCCTGCTCGCCCTGGAGTTTCGTCGCCCCGTATACGCCCGTGGGTTCCACCGGCCAGTCCTCCCGGCAGGGAAGCGGGATGTCGCCGCGGAACACGTAGTCCGTGGAGATGTGGATCAGATGCGCCCCCCGTTCCTTCGCAGCCTCGGCGAGGATGCCCGGGGCGAGGTGATTCAGCAGGTCCGCCATCGCCACGTCGTCCTCGGCCTTGTCCACGTTCGTGTAGGCCGCGCAGTTGACGATGCAGTCCACCTTCTCCGACTCGCAGATGAGACGGACCGCATCGCGGTTGGCGATGTCCAGATACACCGTATCCACTCCCGGAAGGGAGGTGACGTCGGTGAAGATGTAGCGGTCGGCGGAGCCGGCGGAGAGGTTCCGCATCTCCGTTCCCAACTGACCGTTGGCACCAGTAACCAGAATGTTCATATGGGCGTATGTTTATATTCCTCCGCCCATTTTGCATGGACGGACCAGGAAGGCCGGAACCGGTCTCCAGTCCTGGAGCGCGGAGGCCCGGCCTATATGGATCCCGGCCCGCCCATCAGCGGGGCGAGCCGTGATATCGTTTTCTTCTTCAGTTCCTTGGCGACGTACTGCGTATGGAGGGCGTGGAAACGGTGGCAGTCGGAGCCCGCCATCGAATACCAGCCCTTGTCCAGCAGGAACTCCGCCCGCTCCCGGGCGGAAGTGCCGTAGAAACCGACGACCGACGGAAGGTTCAGTTGCAGGAAGCAGCCCATCTCGTGGAGACGGCGGTAGTCGGCCTTCTCCATGTAGCGGTAGCGCTCCGGATGGGCCACGATGGGCCGGTAGCCGGAGGCGAGCATCTGCTCCAGGACCTCCCACAGGTTGATGGGCGGGGCGACGGCCGAGGTCTCCACCAGGACGGTGTCCTCCCCGTGCGTGAGGAGGTCCTTCCGGGCGAGCCTTTCCTCGAAGAGGGTGTCGATCATGTATTCGGCCGCGACATGCAACCGGATTCCGCCCTTGTAGACGGATTTCAGCGCTTCGAAACGGCCTCGGATGCCTTCCGTCGTATTGGGGACGTCCTCCATCACGTGCGGCGTGAGCCAGAGTTCGGCGAGGCCGAGCCCCGAGAGGAACTGGAGGATGTTCAGGGAGTCCTCCTGCGTCTTGACGCCGTCGTCAAGGCCGTACAGGATATGGCTGTGCTGGTCGACGGCGCCCTTCAGGAGTCCGCTGCCGATCAGGGACTCCCGGCGCTGGAACAGTCCGAACATCAGGCCTTCTTCTTGTCGTCCTCGTTGCCGTAACCGTAGCCGTATCCGTAGCCATAACCGTAACCATAGCCGTAGCCATAGCCGTAGCCGCGGTGGCCGTGGTAGGCCTCGACGCCGTTGAGGATCAGGGCCATGCGGTGGTACTTGCCCTCATTGTACATCTGCTCGACGGCCGGCAGGGCGCGCTTGTCGAACAGGCCGGAACGGATGATGAAGATGGTGATGTCCGCGTGCGGGGCGATGATGCTCGTATCGGCCACGACGTCGATCGGCGGGCAGTCGAGGAACACGTAGTCGTAATGCTGCTTGAGCGTATTGATCAGGTGCGGCAGGCGGTCGGAGACCAGGAGTTCGGCCGGGTTCGGCGGAATGGAGCCGACGGGCAGCAGGTCCAGGTTCTCCTTGATGTTGACCACGTGCTCGAACGGGTCCTCGTACTTCGCGTTCAGGTAGGAGGCGACGCCCGTGCCGTTCTTCTGCAGCGACTTGGACATCGTCGCCTTGCGGAGGTCAAGGTCCACGATGATGGCCTTCTTGTTGCCCTTCAGGGACATCGAGGCGGCCAGGTTCAGCAGGGTGAAGGTCTTACCCGCATTCGGGTTGAAGGAGGTGACCATGATGGCCTGCGTCTCGGTCTCCTTGTGGATCATCAGGTCCAGGTTCGTACGGAGCACGCGGAAGGCCTCGTTGATGGCGTCGCGCTTGCCGTGCTCCACCAGGACCTTCGTGTTGGCGTGGTCGAACCGGTCGGTCCTGAGACGCTGCCAGTAGTTGCCAGAAAGGCCCATCTGGGGCAGTTCGGCCAGGAACGGAACGGACAGTTTGCTCACGTCGTTGCGGCTCTTCACGCTGGTGTCCAGGATCTTCATCACGTAGAAGACGGCGAACGGGATGCCGAAGCCCAGGATGAGGGCCACGAGCAGGATCATCATCTTGTTCGGGGCGATGGGGGCGCTATTGCCCGTAGGACGCTGGATCAGGCGGGTGTTGGCCACCGTCAGGAAACTCTGGAGTTCGTTCTCCTCGCGCTTCTGGAGCAGGAAGATGTAGAGTTGCTCCTTCACCTTCTGCTGACGCTCGATGGAGAGCAGTTCCAGTTCCTGTCCGGAAGTGGAGGACAGGCGGCCGAGGATGGCGTTCTCCTGCTGCTCGATCTTGTTCACCTGCATCTGCAGGGTGGAGATGAGGTTGTCGATGGAACGGTTCACCGCCAGCTTGTACATTTCCAGGCTCTTGTTGAGGTCCTGGACGTACGGGTTGTTCTCACTGGAGAGATTGAGGGAACGGTCGCGCTCGAGGAGGGCGTTGTTGTACTCCCGGATCTGCGACTCGATGTTGGCGCTGGACAGGCCGGAGTTCGCCGGCATCAGGTCGTTCACGTGGGCGGGATCGTTGATGAACTGCTTGATCATCTTGGCGATCGCGAGCTGGTTGGAAGCCTCGAAGCCCTGGGCCGAATAGGCCGTGGACTGCTGCATGTAGGCGTTCCCAACCTGCTGGACGTTCGTGATGTTATGGCTCTGCTTATAGTCCTTGAGGTCCTGCTCGATGCCGCCCAGTTCCCGCTCGATGACGTTCAGACGGTCGTTGATGAACAGGGAGGTATTCCGGACGGACTGGTTCTTGTTCTCCACCCATTCCTCGTTGTAGATGTCAAGAAGAGTGCCCAGGACGGCCTCGGCGCGGGCCGGGAACACGTCCTTGAGGGACAGGACCACGACAGAGGACTGCTTGCTGGAGAGTCCGGCGGACAGGCGGGCGCAGTAGGACTTGGCCCGGCGGGCGGCATTGACCCACGAGACCGTGATTTCGTTGTGCCACTTGTCGAAGTTGAGGGTCGGGTAGATGATGATGTTGCCGACAGGGGTTTCCAGGGTGTCCTTCACGTGGCCGGAAGCCTTGAAGCCCTTGAACTCGTCGGCGCCCACGTAGAAGTCGCGGATGACGAAGGTGCTGTCTTTTCCCTTGCTGATGTTGAAGGAGAAGCTGGAGGCAGCGATTTCCCCGGTCAGCTGCAGTTCGATGGGGCTGTTCTTGTACATTTCCCGCACCCGGAGGAACTGGTTGTCCACATAGGAAGTCTCGAGGCCCAGGCGGGTGACGACCTTCTGCATCAGGTCCGGAGCGCCGAAGGCTTCGATTTCATTGTCCACGTTCGTTCCGGAGTTGATCCGGCGGGCCGTGCTGGCGAAGGAGGTGAGTTCACGCATCATCGAGGCCTGGGAGTCCTCGTCCACGATCACCTTTTCCGTGCGGCTGTAGGTCTTCGGGGTCTTGTACAGGTAGAATCCGGCGATGACCAGGGCGGCGAGGATACAGAAGACGTACCACCACTTGTTGTCCCAGATGAGGGCCCAGAGATCGGTCAGCTGGAGGGTCTGCTCCTCCTCGGAGTTCCCCTGCCCGTTGAATACGGGATAATTATTCTGATTGCTGTCTGCCATAATGCTATTTGCTGCTCTTCGCCCGGTTGGAGAGGGCGATGATGAAATTGATCGTGGTCATGGAGATGGAGGCGAGGGAAATCCAGAAACTGCCGGACTTGAAGTAGTTCTCATTGATCTCGCCCTGTCCTGCGCGGACCTTGGAAGGGGTCACGTACACGACGTCGTTCTGCTGGAGATAGTAGGCCTGCGACTTGAAGATCTCGGAGTTCGTGAGGTCCAGCGTGTAGATGTGCCGGCGGCCATTCTGCTCGCGAATCACCTGGACGTTCTCGCGCTGGCCGTAGATGGTGAGGTCGCGGGCCAGGGCCAGGGCCTGGAAGATGGTGATCTTGTCACCGGTGACGCTGTAGGTGCCCGGCGCGGTGACTTCACCGAGGACGGAGACCTTGAAGTTCAGGAACTCGACCGTGACGACGGCGTCGCGGAGGAGACCTTCTTCCGAAAGCTTGTCCTTGATCAGTTCCTGCAGTTCCCACCGGTTGAGGCCGGCCACATGGATGGAGCCGAGGGACGGGAACGTGATATCGCCCTCATTGTTCACCACATAACCGGTGATGCGCTGGCTGGCGCCACCGCTGGAGGACAGCTCGGAACCGGTATAGAACGTGGAGACGGCCAGGTTGAACGGGACGGCCATCTTGGGATCGCGGCTGGTCACGATGATGGACAGCTGGTCCTGCGGCTGGATGATGATGCCGTTGTTCACTTTCATCGTCATCGTCGTATCCCGGTGGACATCCTGCAGGTAGTTGATTTTCTTGTAGGTTTCCGGGTTGCAGGAGACCAGCGCCATGACGGCGGCGGCCAAGGCCGCTATGAGCAGTGTTTTTTTCATATCCTTCAGGTGCGTATAAAGCATACAAAATTACGGTTTTTCCTTTAGGAAAGCAAATTATTGGCCGGAAAGTGCTATCTTTGCATACATGGAACCGAAAAGACCCCCCATATTCCTGTACACCGACGGCGCCGCCAGCGGCAATCCCGGTCCCGGTGGATATGGTGTCGTCCTGCGCTGTGCGGGACGGGAAAAGGAGATGTCGGAAGGGTTCCGCCTCACCACCAACAACCGGATGGAGCTCCTCGCCGTCATCAAGGGGCTGGAAGCCATCAAATGGGACAATGCGGAAGTCCACGTGTGGAGCGACTCCTCCTACGTGGTCAAGGCCATCAACGAGGGCTGGCTGGACAAGTGGAAGCGGTCGGGGTTCGCGAAGAAGAAGAACGTGGACCTGTGGCTCCGTTTCGACGCCGTCTACCATCGCCACCGCGTTTCCTTCAACTGGCTCAAGGGCCACGCCGGACACCCCGAGAACGAGCGCTGCGACCAGCTGGCCGTGGCGGCCTACAACGGGGAGAATCTACAGGAAGATACCGGTTATCTAGCTGAAAATCAAGGAACAATCATATGAGCAAGCCCAAACTCGTCGTCGGCATCACCCAGGGTGACAGCAACGGCATCGGATATGAAGTCATCATCAAATCCCTCGCGGACTCCCGCATCCTGGAATCCTTCACCCCCGTGGTGTACGGCTCCTCGAAGATCTTCGGGTTCTACCGGAAGCAGGTCCACGACCTCGACCAGATGGAGACCTACGTCATCCACTCCGCGAAGGATGTCCACCAGAAACGGATCAACATCGTCAACTGCCTGCCGGACCACTTCTATGCCGAACCCGGCCAGTCCACCGCGGACTCCGCGAAAGCCGCGATGCTCTCGCTGGAGGCGGCCGTGAAGGACTTGAAGGACGGATACATCGACGTTCTGGTGACCGCCCCCATCAACAAGCGGGCGATGACCTCCGAAGGCTTCGGCTACACCGGCCACACGGAATACCTGCAGGACGCTTTCCAGGCCAAGGACATCACGATGCTGATGGTATCCCCCCAGCTCAGGGTCGGCGTGGTTACCGGACACATTCCCCTCAAGGACGTTCCCGGTTCCCTGACCAGGGAGGGCATCCTTTCCAAGCTCCGGCTGATGGACGCCTCGCTGAAACGGGATTTCGGCATCCTGAGCCCGAAAATCGCCGTCCTGGGCCTCAACCCGCACTGCGGCGACGGCGGACTGCTGGGTGACGAGGAAAAGGAAATCATCCTTCCGGCCGTCCAGGAAGCGCAGGCGGAGGGCATTCTCGCCTTCGGGCCCTACTCCCCCGACGGGTTCTTCGGCATGGGCAATTACGGCCGGTTCGACGCTACCCTCGCAATGTACCACGACCAGGGCCTGGCCCCGTTCAAGGCGCTCGCCTTTGCGGAGGGTGTGAATTTCACCGCCGGCCTTCCGGTCGTCCGCACATCACCGGACCACGGCACGGCCTACGACATGGCCGGCCGCGACCAGGCGGACCCGCATTCCATGCTGCACGCCATCTACATGGCCATCGACATTTTCAATCACAGGCTGGAATACGACCAGCTGCACGGTTAGGCCAGACGGTCGATCCGGCAGGTCCGGTCGCAATAGTTCGCGATCCTTTCGCGGTGGGTAATGAAGATCATCGTCTTGCCCGCCGCTTTTTTCGTGAGGTTCTCCATCAGCTTCGCTTCGGTCTCGGGATCGAGCGAGGAACTGAACTCGTCCAGCAGCAGGATGCTGCCGGGACGCAGCAGGCCGCGGGCGATGGCGATGCGCTGGGCCTGGCCTTCGCTCAGGCCGGCGCCTCCTTCCCCGCAAAGGGTGTCCAAGCCGTCGTGAAGTTCGAAGACGAAGCCTGCAACGGCCGTCTGAAGGGCCTCATACATCTGCTCTTCCGTCGCTTCGGGATTGCCCATCAGGAGATTTTCGCGGATGGTACCGCTAAACAGGGTATTCCCCTGCGGAACGTAGACCAGGTTGCATCGGGTGGCGGCGGATGCCGGCACTTCCTGCTGGCCATCATACAGGGTCACGCTTCCTTCCACGGGTTTGAGGAGGGAAAGCATCAGCCGGATGAGCGTACTCTTCCCCGCCCCGGTTTCACCGACGATGGCTGTCCGGGACATGGGCGGGAAATCGAAGGTCATCTCCTTCAGGATCATCCGTTTACCGTCCGGATACCGATAGGCCAGCCCTTCCACGCGGATGCCGGTCGGACCGGCAAGCCTGATGGATTCCACCGAATTGTCCTTGGGGGCGTCCTCCAGTTCCATGAGACGGTCGATGGAGGTGGTGGAATACACGAGGGAAGGGATCTGACGGGTCAGGCTCACCAGCGGACGCTGTACCTGTCCCACGAGCTGTAGGAAGGCTGTCATGACACCGAAGGTCAGAGAGCCCTTTGAAATGCCGTACACGCCCCACAGGAAGGCGGCGATGTAGCCAAAGGAAAAGGCGGCACTCACCATCGTCCGGGCGAAGATGTTGAAGCGGGTGCGCTCCTTGATCTGCCCGTATTCCCGGTCCTGGAGGTCGTCCAGGCGGTCTTCCATCCGGCCTTCGTTCTCCATGGACTGGATCACCATCCGGTGCTGGAGGCTCTCCTGGAGATGGCTCTGGACCTGGCTTTCGGTCTCCCGGATGCCGCGGGTCATCTCCCTGAGCCGCCGTACGAAGACACGGCTGAACAGGATAAAAAGCGGCGTAACGAGCACCAACAGCGCGGCCAGACGCCATTCCATCGTGCAGAGGAAGATGATGGCGGCGACCATTTGGACCGACGTGGTGAATATCTGCGGAACGTCCGATACAATGACGTTCGTGACATTGCTCACGTCGGACTCCAGGCGATTCACAGTGTCACCTGTATGGCGCTTTTCCTTTCCAAGCCATTCGGCGTAAAGGAGGTTGGAATAAAGACCCTTCCGGATGATGAAGTTCATCTTGGAGTTGGTGAGGTTCTCCACCCGGACGTTGACGGCGGAGATGACGAGCCGGAGGACGACGACGGCCAGGACGACAGCCGTATACCAGCCCAGGCTTCCCGGGACGACCCCGGTGGCGATGTCCACCAGGCGCTTGCACAGGAAGATGAAAACCAGGTTGAGGCCGACGTTCAGCGAGCCGAGCAGGATGTTCACGACGACCGCCGCCCGCGCTCCGACGGAGTGCGACCAAAGCCAGCGCAAGTATTTAAGTATATCTTTCATTCGCCGTTTGCAAGTCTTTGAAGTCCATAGCCGAAAGCTCCCAGGAAAAAGCGGATGGATTCCTGGGGAAACACCCGGAAATGCCGCAATCGGTCGGCCACCGTCAGTCGCCAGAACGAATGGACCTTCCGGATGAGATAGGGTTCGTCACTCCGGGTCCGGTCGGTGTTTTTGCCGAAATTGCCGGAGCGGCGGATATAGTTCCAGATCCGGGCGTTTTTCGCCGGGTCGGGCCGGACGGCCAGCGGCAGTTTCTCCGCCGGGCAGCCAAGGTACTCCTGGACGAAACCCGTGAACACCTGCCAGAGGCGCTTGAGCCCCAACCGGTCCAGGGTCTGCTCCAACAGGACAGGATGGATGTCGCGCTTGTGGACGGAGATGAAGGTCATCCAGTCCACAAGCTGCCGGAGGCCAACGCCGCCAGACCAGTAGTGATGCAGGAAATGCACGAAGATATAGACCGCATTGAAGCCGGCCTCCGGAACCGGTACCTCCGCCCCGTCGATGGTGACCGACGGCAGGGAACGGCCGTCGAACTGCTCCTCGAGCATGGCCGCGAGTTGACGGTCCAATTTCCTGGACATCAACGTAGAGATGCTCCCGTGAACCTCCACCTCGATGCTATGGAAGTACATTCCCTGATGGAAGGTTTCCAAATCCTCTTCCGATACCTTCGTCGCCTTGGGCAGCAGGATGGCCTTCGCCGCTTCGTAGGAGGCGGGCAGGAGCAGGATGTCGATGTCACCGGGCATCCGGTGGGCGGGATCGGGATAGTCGCAGGCGAGGGACTGGCCCTTGACCAGGACGGCGGGAATCTCCCGCAAGGCCTTGAAGACCTTGGGAATGAAGGCGTTCAGTTTGGTGTTCCGCTGGGAAGTGGCCATCAGGTCCCCCAGGAAGGGATCCAGCCGTTCGGGCTCCGCAGGAAGGAACTCCGGCGGAAGATGGTTGATGCCGTCGGTCACGTGGCCGACGACGGTCTGTTCGAAGGACAGGCGGTACAGGGCTTCCCAGTCGATACCCCCGTCCATCAGCGCCCGGTCCGGGACTTCGTTCCAAAGTCCGGACCGCAGGAGCGCGAAAAACTGCGTCTCTAGTCGATGAGTCCTATCTCCTTCCATTGGTCGCAGAGGGCTGCGGCATCCTTGCGGGCGGTTTCCTCATCCACCTCGTACTCCTTGAGGAGCAGGTCGGCGAGGGTTTCCGCGGTAAAATCAATCCCCTGCGCAGCCTCAAAAAGGTAGGCCGCGGTGTCGTTGAGGCTCACCAGCTTGGAGAAGTTCACGTTGCCGGTTCCCTCTCCCGAGACGACGTGCTGTCCACAGATCGTCCTGAGTACAAATCCTTCCTTGATTCTCATATCGTTACGTTTTCTTTGATCCAACTGCGGTTCCACGGCAGGTGCCGGTAGACAAACAGGATGTACCGCCGCAGCGGCCGGATCCTTTGCCAAAAATGTACCAGGCGGAGCTGCCCCGGGCTGTAAGGGTCCACGGAGCGCTTGCCGCCCCGGAGGATTTCCACGGCCTTGGCGAGGATCTGGTGCCGGCGGACATGCTCGTGGTTCTCCGGCACGCCGTCTCCCATGATGTCCACGGCATCGCCGTCGATGGAAAGGATGCGGTGCATCACATACCGTCCCCCATCGTCGGGCCCGACATGGAAAAGGACGATGTCATCGGCCTTCAACACGTCTCCGGCCTTCTCCAGCACGACGAGATCCTTGCCCCCGCGGATAAAGGGAAGCATGCTGAACCCCTTCACGGGAATCGTCACCCGACGGCCCTGGTCCAGGACCCGGAGCACATCGGCGAAGAACGTGTCGTTATCGACTACCATCTTTTCCATAGGATGCAAAGTTACGAAAGATTTATTATTTTTGTGCTATGAAGACGGCGATGGATACGGATATCCAGTACCTTCCGGGGGTGGGCCCGCGGAGGGCGACGCTTCTCAGGAATGAACTGGGGGTGAACACCGTAGGAGACCTCGTCCATCTGTATCCTTTCCGTTACATCGACCGCAGTACCGTCCAGAAAATCGCGGACATCCATCCCGACCAGGCTTACATCCAGGTAATCGGTACCGTCCTGAAAGCCAGGCTGTTCGCCAAGAACGGGGCGGAAATCACCGCCGAACAGGTCAAGTACAACCTCGCGCACCGGCTCTCCGTCATCATCGGCGACGACAGCGGAGAGATGGAGGTCGTCTTCTTCAAGGGCATCAAATGGATGCATCCCCGGCTGATCCCGGGATCGACCTTCCTGTTCTTCGGCAAGCCGCAGACCTTCAACGGACGGATCAACATGGTCCATCCGGAATTCGACGCCCCGGAGGCGGCGCAGGCCGGCGTGCTTACCGGCGTTTACACTTCCACGGAGAAACTCAAAACCGGCGGCATCACGGGAAAGCTGATGCTCAAGCTGGTATCATCGGCCCTCGAACTGGTCCTTCCCACGTTGGAGGAAAGCCTTCCGGATTACATCCTGCAGGAAAAGGGGCTGGTGCCACTGAGTTTCGCATTGCGGCAGATCCATTTCCCGACAGACCAGAACGCCCTCGCCAAGGCTACCTACCGACTCAAGTTCGAGGAGCTGTTCTTCCTGCAGCTGTCGCTCCTGAAGCAGAAATACATCCGCAGCCGCAATGCCGTGGGCCTCGCGATGCCCCGCGTGGGCGAAGCGTTCAACCGCTGTTACCAGGCTCTCCCCTACGAGCTCACCGGCGCCCAGAAGCGGGTCATCAAGGAAATCCGGGAAGACCTCAAGGGCGGACACCAGATGAACCGGCTGCTGCAGGGAGACGTAGGCAGCGGGAAAACCATGGTCGCTGTCCTGTCCGCCCTCATAGCGGTCGGGAATGGATATCAAGCTTGCTTGATGGCTCCTACAGAGGTACTTGCGCATCAGCATTTCAACAATATCTCCAAGTATCTGGCGCCCACGGGCGTGAAGGCGGCCCTCCTCACCGGATCCACCGGAGCGGCAGCCCGGCGGGAAATCCATGCCGGCCTGCAGGACGGCAGCATCGGCCTCATCGTGGGCACCCATGCCCTCATTGAGGACACGGTCGTGTTCAAGGCACTCGGACTGGCCATCGTGGATGAGCAGCACCGCTTCGGTGTGGACCAGCGGGCCCGCCTGTGGTCAAAGGGAGCCGGCGGCATCGCTCCGCACGTCCTTGTGATGACAGCGACCCCTATTCCCCGCACCCTGGCGATGACCCTGTATGGCGACCTGGACGTTTCCGTCATTGACGAAATGCCTCCCGGACGCAAGCCGGTCCAGACCTTGTGCGTGGGCGAGAACAAGCGCATTGCCATGTACAATTTCATCCGCGACGAGATCGCCAAGGGGCGGCAGGCCTTTATCGTGTATCCCCTGATCTTCGAAAGCGAAAAACTGGACTACAAGAACCTGGAACTGGGATATGAGGAGGTGATCAAGCAGTTCCCGCAGCCCCAATACCAGGTGGCCATCGTCCACGGGCAGCAGTCGGCCGAAGACAAGGCCTTCCACATGGCGGCTTTCGTCGCCGGACGGGCGAACATTCTCGTTTCCACAACGGTCATCGAGGTGGGCGTGGACGTTCCCAATGCCTCCGTGATGGTCATCGAGAGCGCGGAACGGTTCGGACTCAGCCAGTTACACCAGCTTCGCGGTCGCGTGGGCCGGGGTGCGGAACGGTCTTTCTGCATCCTGATGAAAGGGTACAAGATCTCCAAGGAATCACAGAAACGGCTGGACCTGATGTGTGCGACGGAGAACGGCTTCGAGATCGCCGAGGAAGACATGAAGATGCGCGGTCCCGGGGACCTGGAAGGCACCCAGCAGTCCGGCCTCCCCATCACCCTGAACATCGCCTCCCTCGCCCGCGACGGAATCATCCTTTCCGACGCCCGGGGCTATGCTTCCCACATCCTCGACCTTGACCCGACATTGGAAAAGCCCGGCAACGCGGTTCTCGCGGCCGAGCTTCGGAAAGACAAATACGTCCAGAAGGACTATTCCAAGATTTCCTAGTTCTCTCCCTCCTGGGCAGGAGCCTCTTTCAGCCAGCGGTCCAGCCAGCCGAAGTAGCTGCGATGCCAATAGAGGGCGTTCTGCGGCTTCAGGATCCAGTGGTTCTCACCCGGGAAGACGATGAGTTTGGAGGGAACGCCCATCATCTGGGCGGCATTGAAGGCGGCCATACCCTCGTCATACGGGACACGGAAGTCCATGCCGCCGTGCATGCAGAGGATCGGGGTGTGCCAGTTCTGGACGAGCTTGTGCGGGGAGTTGGCATAATGGCGCACGGCCTTCGGGGCATTGGACCACGGGGAGCCGGCCTGCTGGAGACCGCCGAAAGTGATGCCGTCTCCGTCAGCGCCCATCTGGCCTTCCTCGTAAGCATACTCATGCGGAATGCCACCGTTGTCCCAGTTCGGGAACCACATTTCTTCGGTGGTCATGTACATATGCTCCTCGTTGAAGATGCCAGCGTGAGAGATAAAGCAATCATATAGGTCGCCATGGATACCAGCCAGATAATAAACGCTGTAGCCACCGTATGAAGCACCGCAGGCAGCGAGTTTTCCGACGAAGGGCTCATCCTTAATCATCTTGCCGGCGGCCAGGTAGTCCTGCATGTTCAGGCCGATGTAGTCGCCGGAGATCTGCTCGCACCAGGGCTGGCCGAAAGCGGTCGTGCCGTGGCGGTTCGGAAGGACGACGACATAACCCTGATGGGCCATGAGGCAGTAGTTCCAACGGTAGGACCAGCCTTGGGAAAGGGTACCCTGGGGACCGCCGAGGCAGATCTCGATGGCGGGGTATTCCTTGGTCCGGTCGAACTTCGGAGGATACAGGACCCAGGTGAGCATTTCGCCGCCGTCGGCGGTCGGGACCATCCGGGCCTCGGTCTCATGCTTGTCCAGCTGGTCCAGGATGTGGGCGTTCTCAAAGGTGAGCTGCTGGATGGAGTTGTCATTGACCGAAACCAGTTCGGTCGGGAAGTCCATCGAGCAGTAGGTGGTGAGGAGGGTTCCGTCCTGGAGGACGGCGAACGGGGAGCCGAAATCGAACCAGAGGGTCGGAGCGGTGAGGCGGAAGAAAGCCGTCTCCGGGTCGGCGATTACGTTGAAGATGCCTTGGACACCCTCCACGAGAGAATTGAAATACAGCGACTTGCTGTCGGCAGCCCAGACGGGTCCGTCGGCATTGTAGGCGAAGTCGGCAGTCAGGTCGGTGATGTTCTCGATAGCGGGATTGGCGGTCTGGCCCTCCCCTTCCGGTTCATAGACGACGTCGGCGACCATCAGACGCACCTTGTCGGCCTCATAGCCGTCGCGGGCCATCGACAGCCAGGCGATTTTGCTGCCGTCGGGGCTCCAGACAGGGACGGTATCGTAGCCGCCGCCCATCGGGATGACGGTGGTTTCCCCGGTCAGGATGCAGTAGATGTAGATCTCGGTATCGGTGGAGAAGGCATATTCCTTCCCTGCCTTCTTCTTGCAGGAATAGGCGATGTAACGGCCGTCAGGGCTCCAGCAGAGGTTCTCGATGCCGCCGAAGGGGCCGTTCGGGAGCTGAAACAGCACGTCCGGTCCACCGAGGATATCCAGTCCCTCCTTGATGATTCCATTGGCCAAAGGCGCCACATACGTGTGGTTGATGTCCTCCACCCAATGGTCCCAGTGACGGTACATCAGGTCTTCGGTCGCGTAGGCATCAGCCTTGTCCAACATCGGGTCCGTGTCGACGGGGCGTTCGACGGCACTGTGGACGGAGCTGACGAACATCAACTGGCTGCCATCCGGGGAGAGGGAGAACTCATCGACACCCTTGGGGACGTCGGTAATCTGGACGCGGGCGCCGAGCTTGCCGGCCTTGTAAGGAGCCTTCCAGACCTGGCCTCCCTGAAGGAAGAAGACGGACTCGCCGTCCGGAGCCCAACGGGCATTATTGATGCTCTTTCCATCCATCGTGAGCTGGGTCTTTTCGCCTCCGTCGAACGGAATGGTGAAGAGATTGCGGACGCTGCGGTTGTCCTGGATGGAGGTGTAGCTGACGCCGTAAAGGATGGTCTTTCCGTCAGGTGAAAGCTGCGGATCCGACAGCCGTCCGAGGGACAGCAGGACCTCGGGAGACATCCGGCCGTCCTGGACCTGGATGTCGGAGGGTCCGATGTAGCCTTGCTCTGGTTTCATGGCAGTTTGGGTGCACGCGAGGAGGCCAAAAGCCGCCGCCGCGAGGGTTAACATTTTTGTTTTCATATTAAACATATTTGTTTTATTCATACATTTTCAATGCATTATGAAGCTCGTCAATTACTTGCTGCCGTAAAGCCTCCGGAGACAAGACTTCCAGCCTGGATCCCCGTTTGCATAGCTCCATCACGAGGTCGGGATTCGGGATTACGCGGAAAATGAAGAGGCTGCGGCCGTCATTGTCCTCCCCCAGATACACCTGGCTGGGGTGGATCGGGAGGTCCTTGAGGTAGGCGGCCTCGCGGGGCGTCGTCCGGACCGTTACCAGCACGGGCGGCTCGTCTTCGGGCGGGTAGATGCCATAGCTTGCCTCAAACATTTCGTCCACTTTGAACTCCCGCGGCATCTTGAACTTCTCCCCCGTCGGAACGATGGAAATGATGCGGTCCATCGCATAGACGCGGAGGGCATCGGCCTCCTCACTGAAGGCGACGATGTACCAGCGCTTGGCGTATTCCTTGACGGCGTACGGACGGATGTGGCGGACCTCTTCGTCCTCGCTCATATACTTATGGTACCGCAGTTCCATTACAGCGTCGTCCAGCATCGCCTGCATCACGGGAACGAGGTACTTCTGCCCGGAGGGGATGTCCTCCACGGACACCCGTCCGGACAGGCGCTCCTTGCCCAAGGACAGGAGGCTGTTTACCGTGAAGGTATTGATCAGCCAGTCCACGGATTGGCGCTTGTCCACGGCACTCTCCCCCGCGTCGATGTAATAGCAGTTCGTGCTGCGGTTACAGGAGATTTCGATGCCGAATACCTCGGCGATGGCTGCGCGGTGGTTATTGAACGAGCGGCGCGGGTAGTCGCTCCCGCCGTACCGGTCGGTCCACCGGCGCGACAGTTCCGGCAGCGTCAGCCCCTGCGGACCCGCATCGATGAACGTCTGCACCAGCCAGATATATTTGTCAATGAGTTCGGAAACCATTCGATTGTGCTTCTCTTTGGCAAATGTACGCAAAATGCGGAAGAATCACAAGGGACTCCCGCAACCATCACCAGGTCTCGTCACACCTTGCTCGACTCTTGGTCCGTCACCAAACTGTGAGCCAAGTGCCAGACCTGTACGCTGCACCTGTGTACATCAGGAAGCACATGGAGGGCCGATTTTCTGTACACTGCTCCCCTAAAACCGTCCAAAATGGTGTTTTTCCAGAAGAGTGTACATGAAATCATGCGTGAAACGCGATTTTCTTGTACGCTCAAGCTGTGTACATAGCTCGTTTGTACAATGAATCTGACCTGGAAAGGTGATTTGGTGTTCAAATCTCGTAAAAAGATAGGCTATCGGCTGAATATCAGTAGATTTGAACAATAAAATGGCGTTGGACGCCGTTTCCTGTGTACAAACCAGATTTGTACGTTCTGTTTCCGCTCCACTTCGTTCCGCGCCCTTAAGATGTCGAAAAGGACTTTCAAATTGATAGGGATGGGTCCGTCGGAAAGAGAGCGAGTTCTTGATAACTTAAAATACTTATAATCAATTATATACGATAATTGTTTATAATTTCTTCATGTTTTTTCACTACAAAACGCATCAACTATTAAAATTTTTTATTATGTTTGTAAGCGGTTAATCTTAGTAGTGTATATAAAATGGACAAATTCACCCAAAACTACATCGACGGGTTTATGGCGGGCGTGCTCGCGCGAAACCCGGGAGAGCCTGAGTTCCATCAGGCTGTGCGCGAGGTGGTAGAGAGCGTCGCTCCCTACATCACGGCGTATCCCCACCTTTTGGACCTGAAGATCATGGAGCGGATGGTGGAGCCCGAACGGGTCATCATGTTCCGTGTCCCCTGGATGGACGACCGGGGCGAGATCCACATCAACCGCGGCTATCGCGTGCAGATGAACAGCGCCATCGGCCCCTACAAGGGCGGCATCCGTTTCCATGAGAGCGTGAACCTTTCCATCATGAAGTTCCTCGCCTTCGAGCAGACCTTCAAGAACAGCCTCACCACCCTCCCCATGGGCGGGGCCAAGGGAGGTTCCAACTTCAATCCGAAAGGACGCTCCGATGCAGAGGTGATGCGCTTCTGCCAGAGTTTCATGACCGAGCTTCAGCGCCATATCGGCCAGGACACGGACGTGCCGGCCGGCGACATCGGCGTGGGCGGCCGTGAGATCGGCTACCTGTTCGGCCAGTACAAGCGGCTCCGGGACGAATTCACCGGAACGCTCACCGGCAAGGGACAGGGCTGGGGCGGATCCCGCTTGCGCCCGGAAGCCACCGGCTACGGCCTGTGCTACTTCACCGAGCAGATGCTTGCCACCCGGGGTGAAACGTTCGAAGGGAAGACCGTTGACATCTCCGGCTCCGGCAACGTGGCCCAGTACGCCGCCCAGAAAGCAATGCGCCTGGGAGCGAAAGTCGTCACCCTGTCCGACTCCAACGGCTTCATCCACGATCCTGAAGGATTGAATGAGGAGAAGATGGCTTACGTATTCGAACTCAAGAACTTCCGTCGTGGAAGAATCAAGGAGTACGTCACCCGTTACCCGCAGGCGACCTATTATCCGGACGAGCGGCCCTGGCGCATCCCCTGCGACATCGCCCTCCCCTGCGCCACGCTGAATGAGATCGAGAAGGCGGATGCCGAGCACCTCGTCGCCGGCGGCTGCTTCTGCGTAGCGGAAGGCGCCAACATGCCTTCCACCCCGGAAGCCATCCGCATCTTCCAGGCGAACAAACTTCTTTACGCGCCCGGTAAGGCCTCCAACGCCGGCGGCGTCGCCACCTCCGGTCTGGAGATGACCCAGAACTCCATCCGCCAGAAGTGGACCGCCGAGGAAGTGGACGCCTCCCTCCACCGCATCATGTCCGACATCCACGCCGCCTGCCTCAAGTACGGCACCGGCGAAGACGGCTACGTGAACTACGTCAAAGGCGCCAACATCGCCGGCTTCATCAAAGTCGCCGACGCAATGGTCGACCAGGGACTGGTATAGGGTGGCTTCGATCGGAATTTCCGAAAAACGCTGCTACCACCCCAAGACTGCGCTCCGGGAGGAGTAAGGCTCGGCTTCGGAGGCGGTCAGGATCTTGCCGGAAGCGTTGTGTCCGGTGATGGCCTTTCCCGACGGGTCCACGGAGTCATACTCGCGCCAGCCGGAGGTGGCGGTGGGAGTGGACGGGGTGGGAGCCGGAGAGGTGTGCCAGCCGGCGGGGGCGATGACGGAACCCATTGTACATCCGACGAATACGACGTTGTCGTAATAGTCCGCAGAGCCGCCGGAGCGCGCAAGGTACATCTTTCCGTCGGCAACGCCGTCAGAGGCCGTCAGGCGGCAGTTCAGGAAAACGAATCCCTTGTCGGTGACCTTGTTGACGCGGGCCTGGACGATGTAGCCGCCCGCGCGGGAGCGGATTTCGCAGTCCTCGAACAGGCAGGCTTCGGGATAGCCCCAGATGTAATCCACATGGCCGGCAATCAAGGAGTTGTGTACCCATACCTTTCCCTTGCACAGGAAAGTGTCCTGCCAGGAAATCAAGGAACAGTTCTCGATCGTGAGCCGGTACTGGGAATTGAAGTAGATGGTCTCCGCCTGGCCTTTGTGAGAAGGGATGGAATACGTATTCTCGATGGTCAGGTTCTCCAGGACCAGGTTGTCGCAGCCTTCGACGAGGAAGACGCTGCGTCCGCCGGATTTACCGATGGACTTGCCCAAGGTGGGCCGGGCCGATACGGACGCGCCGGAGCCGGTCTCATAAGAGTCGTTGTTGGGATACGCAATGACGGTCTTCTCCCGAGACAAGCCCTTGATGGTCACGTTGTTCTTATTACGCAAGAACAGCAGTTCCCGATAGGTTCCCTCGCCCACTTCGATGGTGACAGCATCATCCTTCCCCACCGCACGGCTGACGTGGCTCAGCGCCCCCTGCACGGTGCAGAAGTCACCGGAGCCATCCGCCGCTACCGTGAATACTTTCCCGGAGGGCGCAGCCTTCACGGTGAAGGGCATGTCGTCCTTCCCCACGGCCTTGCCGGCCACGGATTCGTCGACCGTCACATAGTAGCTTTCGCCATAGGACAGAACCCCATTGTGCAGCTTGATTATCAGTTTCTTTCCTTCGATCCAGAAAGGCGTATAATGGACAATGCGATACTGGTTGCTATGGAGGGCATCCATGAAGGTGTTGAACGGAGTATCGTTCTGGATCGCGATAAGTCCCGCGTCGGCATCGGCTCCTCTGGGGATCATCGTACCGTCGGAGAGCGTCTCCACCTTGGTGATATCGGCCAGGTCAATCTTGTCCACCAGGGTCCCGTCGGCCTTGAATACCTGCACGAGGCCGGAAGTTCCCAGCATGGGACCTTTGTCAAAGGTGAGTTCCAGCGGTGCATCAATGCACAGAACAGTGGCCGACGGATCCGGCGGCGATGGTTTGCTGCCTTCCGTCTTCCCTGCCACAGGAGAACTGTAGGCCGATGCACCTGCCGAATTCACCGCACACACGGAGAAACTGTACGTAGTTCCCTTTTCCAAGGAGTTTATGGTGACATTCCGTGTACCGACGGAACCGTCGGACACGTCCGTTCCCTCGCAGGTCAGTTTCCAACGATAGGATGTGGCACCTTCCACGGCGTCCCACTGGAAGGTCAGGCTTGTCTCTAAAGACTTGTGCAGTCTCACGTTCTGCGGTACGGAAGGAACCGGCTGCTCCGGAGTCGGAGCGACCGGTTCCTCACCCTTACCGCAGGAACTGATGGCGAGAAGCGCCAGCAGCGCTGCGATTCCGCTTCTCATTACACCTCCACCGGTTTATACTTAGGTACCAGCGACTTCATGATGCTCCAGGCAATCAGGTACGCCAGACCGCAGAAACAGAACATGATGAAGTAGCCCGCAGGCTTGCCTTCGAAGCCCATGAAGCGGAAGGCAGAGCCGGCATTCTCGGCATAGGTGAACAGGTTACCCGCCACCTTCTGGATAATCATTGAGCCGATACCGCCCGCCATGGCGCCGATGCCGGTGATGGTGGCGATGGTGCTCTTCGGGAACATGTCACCGATGGTGGAGAACAGGTTCGCACTCCAGGCCTGATGGCCCGCACCGGCGAGACCGATCAGGATCGCCGGCCACCACGGGTTGTCGAACTTGATGCCGAGAGGCTGGGCGAACAGGGCCGCGATCGGGAAGAAGGCGAAGATGAGCATCGCCAGCATACGCCCGCTGTACGGGTGCATGCCCTTCTTCTCCACGAACAACTTCGGCAGATAGCCGCCGAAGATGGAAATCACGGTCACGATGGCATACAGCGTGAAAATAAGCCCCTGTCCCAGACCGGAAGTGGCCGGAGCATGGAACTGGTTGCTGAAATACGAAGGCGCCCAGAACAGGAAGAACCACCACACACCGTCCGTAAAGAACTTGCCAGTGATGAAGGCCCAAGTCTGCTTGTACTTGAAGCACTGCATCATCGGGATCGACTTCTCGGAAGCGAGGGCGGCTTTCTCCGCAGCCTCGGCCGCGTCATCCTGATGGATGTACTCGATCTCGGCCTCGTTCACATGCTTGGAATCCTCGGGTTTGTCATACATGAAGGCCCAGAAGAACATCCAGATGAAGCCCAGGCCGCCGATGATGATGAAGGCCCATTCCCAGCCGAACGCCTTGGCGAGCGGCGGAATGCACAGCGGAGCGGCGAGCGCGCCCACGGAGGCGCCGGCGTTGAAGATGGACGTCGCGAAGGCGCGGTCCTTCTTCGGGAAGTACTCGGCGGTCACCTTGATGGCCGCCGGGAAGTTGCCGGCTTCACCGAGGGCCAGGATACCCCGGCACAGGAGGAACAGATAGACGGATGTAGTGGATATCGCCAGGGCCGCATTGGACCCGACTTCCACGGCGCGCATGGCAGCCACGGAATCCATGCCGGTCAGGTGGGCGGTAGCCCAGCCGCAGGCGGCGTGCAGGACCGCACCGCCGGACCAGACGCCGATGGCGATGAGGTAACCCTTCTTCGTACCCATCCAGTCCACGAACTTGCCCGCGAACAGGCAGGCGATCGCATAGAAGATGGAGAAGAACGAAGTGATGGTACCATAGTTGGCATCGGTCCAATGGAATTCCGGCTTGATGAACTCCTCGTACGTGAGGGACAGGACCTGGCGGTCCAGGTAGTTGACAGTCGTCGCCACGAAGAGCAGCGAGCACAGCCACCAGCGCCAGTTGG
>JAEEGL010005794.1_pt1 | contig 21243 bp, 15 predicted proteins | sample 9134231 | NCBI WGS metagenome assembly JAEEGL01 (sample SAMN16246548, study PRJNA631951) | gut metagenome | biome: gut microbiome; feature: rumen; material: fiber-attached | host: Bos | place: Iran: Karaj | collected 2018-10 | reverse complement strand
TCGAATTAGATTACAAAAGAGAATTAACGATAGAAGACATAGAAACTGTGTATAGACAGATATCTAATGACAAAGAGTTTAAAAAGCAATTTAGAACTAGAATGCAGCAGGTTAGGACTGGATTGCTTAGGCTTGTAACACTGAATGACGAACCAATTCTTGAAAAAAATACGAAGAATGAACTTGTTGAACAAGGCACAGTGCGAATCGAGCCTTCTCAAAATTCAAATAGAAAAATATCCGAAAGCGAGGTGGCAAATAAACCTTCAGCAAATAGTGTAGTATTTATAAAAGACGAAAAAAAAGCGGAAAATACTGTTGATACAATCGCTATTACAGACTTCAATGAAAATACTAAAGGAGCTTCTGATTGTTCGCCGGCAAACGAGCAATTAATGACACTCGTGGCAGACAATAATGAGCAGGATCTCAAAGTTAAAGATGGCCTTGAACTTTTTAACTTTAACAATACTTTTGAATTTAAAAAAAGTGAACCTATATTGTTTAAGTATAAGTTGCAAGAAGAAAAGGGAGTTTCATCGTGGATTGAAGTATATACTGTGTTAATGAAACATCTGGTTAAAGATTACCCTATGATATTTGTTCCTAATTTATCATTAATAGGTTCTTATAAATATGACATTGTGGACAGATATGATGCATTCAAAATTAATAGGGTTGAATATCTTACAGACGAATTACTACTTGAAGTTGATCTCGAAAAAGAAGAGATTTTCGAAAGAGTTGTATCAGCAGTAAGACTCGCTTGTATTAATGAAGATAGCATCAAAATCTATTGCAAAAATGCAGAGCAAATCGATGGGGAAAAATTTGCAAATAAAAATAGTGTGCAAAGTGTTCAGAAGCCTTTAGTTTGCGAAAAAAGAGATAGACAGTATATTCGCGAGGATAAAGAAAAGTACTATCGTTGGTTGATAGATACGAAGGGCCTTTCCGAGGCAACAAGTAGAGTATATGTCTCAGCAATTAGAATGTGCGAAAAACACGCACAAGAGTACATTTCATTAGATTGCAAACTATTTTCAGCACCAGAAGAAGTCATAAGAGACACTGTAAAAGCATTATTTAATAATCGAGAATTTAGAGCATTAAATGAAAAGCAGAATAATCGCCATGTGGTTTCGATAAGGTATTATCTTGAGTTCATGAATATGGAAGATGGACAAGCAGATACTAGTTTTCGTTCAGCTTTAAACCAGAATAACAGAACCTTTAAAGCTGTGGATCAGAAAGTGGTCGAAGTACTCAAAAATGATTATCCCTATGGATTTAATTTGGGGTCACCCATTGAATTAATGCGTTTTAGAAAAAAATATAAGGAGCTTCAGGGCGCGGAAATACAATATGCAGACGAAAAACTAATCGAAGAGATTGGGGCATGCGGAATCAATTATAATAAAAAACTTTACGTTATTTCTGAAACTGCTATCTGCAAAATAGTAGATTCATTGGATGTTTATATGCAGAAAGGAGTTATGACGTTTTACTACGAAGAAATATACAATAAATTTGAAAGGTGGCTATTTGAAGAAAGAATAGTGTCTGCGGATATGCTAAAACTATTACTCGAAATAAAGTTACCAGCGTACCAACATAGACCTAATTTTTTTATTGCTCGTAGTAAGAGGATAACAGAAAAAGAAGCACTAATAGCAGACATTATTACTATATGGGGTGATTGCGCATTAAGAACATTTGGGGACATAAGAGAATCTTTGCCTTTTATTCCACTTGAAAAAATCAAGTTTGCTCTAACTATGGGAGAACAGTTTGTGTGGAACTCTTTTGAAACCTATACGCGAAAAGATTTGTTTAAATGCACAGAAGAGCAAATTAATGAGTTACATTTGTATGTGGAGAAAGTCTGTGTTGAAAAGGGAAGCGTAAACTTTGATGAACTTCCAATTGAAGAGGTCACATCAGAAAATTATGAATTGTCAGAGACCGCAATTACCACCTTGGTATGCGACCGTTTATCTAATTGGTTTGATAGAAATAGAAAAGTACTTACTAAAAAAGGCGAGAAAATAGAAATATTAGATGCGCTCCAAAATTTTTGCCTAACTCGTGAAAGCTGCACATTTGAGGAAATTGAGGCTTTTTCAAACGAATTAGTAGGTGAGGTAAGATATCCATTCATTATTGATACAATCAATAGATTAATGGTTCGAATTGATCATAGTCATTTTATTGCTGACAAGATGATTTCCTTTGACATTACAAGTATTGATAATGCGTTAGATTTAATCGTAAAAGGAAAAGTAATGGGAATGAAAGAAATTACAACTTTTGGGAATCTTCCTCACTGTGGATATCCTTGGAATCTGTTTTTACTCGAGAGCTATTGCAGACGATTTAGTAAAAGATTTCGTTATGATTGTTTAACTGCAAATTCACGGAATGCAGGTGCTATTATTAGAGTATCATTTATTGGAAATTATCATGAAGCGATGGCAGAAGCGGTTGCATATTCTAAAATTAATCTTAATGATAACGATGTGTTTGATTATCTTATCTCGGCAGGCTTTATAGCTAGACGACAATATAGTGAGATGGAAGATTTGATTAACAAAGCAATAATGTTACGTGAAGGGAGAAAATAGAAGTGTATTCGTATACTTATGATGAAAAAACTGGAGGAATACTCTTAAATTCAACCCCTACAGTTTTTTCTAAAGAACCTAGACCAGTGTATGCAGATGAACTTGATTTATTAGGGTTTGATAAAATTTGGAAGTACGAGAAACAAAATCAAGTTCCGTACATGTGGGCGGAATCTACAAACTATTGGTACAGAGGGAAAATGATTGCAAAACTAAAAGGTGGAGATTTGTACCATGCGCCCGAAATAATTCTTTCTACCGATGAAGCAGGAAGAACTATTTATCCTGAACCGGAAGATGGTTTTTTAAGGCCGATAGATTTGAAAGCAATGATAAATTCAAATCGAGAATTGATGGAAATCGTTGAAGCTGCAACAATAAAGAAAATTGTTGCAAGTTATGAAAAATATAAGAATAAATTAGATATTTTTCATGTGGCTTTTTCAGGGGGGAAAGATAGTGAAGTTCTCCTTGATTTAGTTAGGAAAGCTTTGCCTAAAAGAAGCTTTGTTGTTGTTTTTGGAGATACGGGAATGGAATTCCCTGATACATATAAATTAATCGAATTAGTCAAGGAAAGTTGCTTGGAAGATGAAATACCGTTTTATACAGCTCGGTCTCATTATGAGCCATGCGAATCATGGCGGCTATTTGGACCTCCAGCAAGGGTACTACGTTGGTGCTGTAGTGTGCATAAAAGTACGCCACAGACTTTAAAACTTAGGGAAATTACGGGGAAAAATGATTATGTAGGCCTTGATTATGTAGGGGTTCGTAAACATGAAAGTGTAGCAAGAAGTGAATACAAGTATGAAAATTATGGAAAGAAGCAAAAAGGACAATTTAGTTTTAATGCCATTTTAGATTGGACTTCAGCTGAGATATGGCTTTACATATTGATGCACAATTTACCTATCAATGAAGCTTATAAGAAAGGTAATTCAAGGGCCGGTTGTTTGTTTTGCCCAATGGGAGGTAACAAGGGAGATTACATACAATATGCATCGTACCCGAATGAGATAGAACCATTCATAGACATTATCAAGGACTTGAATGCTCGGGATAAAGGGAACGAAAAGAATCTTAGGTCTTATGTATCTTGTGGGGGATGGAATGCAAGAAAAAACGGTAGAGATTTAGCAATCAGTGAGCAGCATTATAAAGATGAAATAATTGATGGCAAATGTGTAATTACTGTTACTAAGCCTAAAACAGATTGGCAACAGTGGATAAAAACGCTCGGTGACATCAATTTCACATACGATTTCATAAAGATAAAAGACGGGTACACGGTCTCGTTTAATGCAAAAGTGTTGAAACAGATGCCTACTGAAGCGAAGAAGTTTAAGCAGGTTTTTAAAAAAGCAGCTTATTGCTTAGGATGCAGAGTTTGTGAAACAAACTGCAGAAATGGCTGTATTTCATTTAATAATGGAATCCAAATAAAGGATTGCATTCATTGTGGTCAGTGTCATGAAATAGATGACGGATGCTTGGCATACCATTCACTTAGAACATCAAATGGAGGAACTGGAAAGATGAAAGAGGGAAGCATTAATTCGTTTGCAAATCATGCTCCGAAATTAGAGTGGGTTAGAGATTTTTTTGATCAAGGTAATGATTATTGGGAGTTCAACGGATTGGGACCAAACCAGGTGCCAATGTTTAAACGGTTTCTACGCGAAGCAGGGTTGATTAACGATCAAAATAAGACAACAGATTTGTTTGAAGTCGCCCAGATGTTAGGATGGGAAAATAATACGCTCTGGGGGCTCATTATTTCTAATCTAGCATATAATCCACAATTTAAGTGGTACATAAACAACTTCAGCATTGGTTATTTTTATGAACGTGATAAAGTAAGCGAATTATTGGTTGCAGAAGGAGTAAGCAAAAATGATGCCACCTCTATTATCAATGCTTATAAACGCTTTTGCGAATTGCCAATAGGAACAGTTATCGGCTGGGGGAGTATCTTAGAAAAAGGACGTCAGATTGATTCTCTAGTGAGATCGAAATGCTTGATTACTAACAATTTGGTAGTACTCTATTCGCTATACAAATTTTCTGAGAAATGCAATGATTTCAAAGAGTTTACATTGGCATGGCTAATGAATGATGGCATAGAAAGAGATGGCTTAAGTCCTACTAAAATTTTTGGCTTAGATTATGAAGAAACAAAATCAATTTTGCTTGGATTATCTGCGAAGTACCCAGAATATATTGATGCTACGTTTACAAGTGATCTTGATAAAATAACAATAAAAGATAAATCAGCAATTGATGTTCTAAATTTATTGAAGGAGGAAGTATAGATGCCTAGTATGGATGTTGGAAAGTATTGTCAGTTTTTTAATGTTAAAGAGAAATATTTCCCTTGTATTGATGATTCTGCTATAAGAGATGGTGCAGAGTGGAAAGATACATATCCACATGGAACATTTATTGAGCTTCTGAAAAATGTCGAAAGGATGCTTGGAGGGACAACAAAAAGATCAGTTTGGATTCATGGCGCGTATGGAACCGGCAAATCAAAATGTGCATATGCGCTTAAGAAAATCCTTGATGTTTCTGAAGAGGAACTAAATGAATACTGGAATATGTATGAGCCGCTGAAGAATAATAAAGATTTACTTCAAAAGTTGCTAGGGCATAAAGAAAGAAAAATTATGACAGCATATAGATATGCGTCTGGTGATATCACTTCTCCTCGTGACTTATTTTTTGCTGTGCAAGAAAGCGTAAAAGCATCACTTCTTGAAGATGATAGGATAAAATATTATGGTGAAAATACCCTTAAAGACAGCGTAATTGCATGGTTAGAAGATCCACTGCACAAAAACTTTTTTAACGAGTTATTGAAGAAACCGGAATGGAGCGCTATTTTTTCACAGACTGATGCTGACCAAGTTTTGAACGCACTAAATAAGAATAATGATGTGAAAAATTTAATGGACAACATTTTTGCTCTTGCTGATAAAGAAGGCATCACTGCAATGTCACTTGATGCAGATAAGTTAAAGGCTTGGTTAAAAGATATTATTATAAAGAATGACATTAAGATAGTGTTCGTATGGGATGAGTTTAGCGGATTTTTTAAGCAAAATAGAAATTCATTAGATGAATTTCAAAAGATTGTTGCTCTTTGCCAAGAGGCTCCATTTTATTTCGTTATTGTTACTCACCAAACAGAATCAGTTATTAATTCAGAAGATCAAGCATGGACTGTAGTAAAGTCAAGATTTGTTTTTTCGCAGATTACTCTTCCAGATAATATAGCCTTTGATCTAATTGGACATGCGTTTAATGTCAAAAGCGCAGCAAAAGATACATGGAATATTTGTGCGGATGATTTAAATCAGAGATTAACAGATTCTCGCCGAGAGGTAATGAGGGCAGCTAAAATTTCTGACCCTAAAGTAATTAAGGATATTATGCCTATTCATCCGATGACGGCATTAGTGCTAAAGAATATCGCATCATCATTCCAAGCAAATCAACGAAGCATGTTTGACTTTATAAAAATTGCGGATAATGATGACGTTAAGGCCTTTCAATGGTTTATCAGGGAGACTGGGCCTGCTGATGACTATCCTCTCTTAACAATTGATATGCTCTGGAATTTTTTCTACGAAAAAGGAAGGGATGATCTATCATCGGACATTAGGATGATTTTGGACACATTTCCACAGCAGCATAATCTTAGAAATGATGAGCAGCGTGTATTAAAGACTATTCTTATTATGCAGGCCATTGACAAGCGTCTTGGTGGTGCAATTGATCTTCTTAAGCCAACTGAGCAGAATATTAGTTATGCTTTTGAAGGAATAAATTCAGGATTAGATACTGCGTGTAAAAATATAGCAAAAGGATTAAATAATAAGGGAATTCTTGTACTTAATCCAATAGGGGATAATAAGTATGCTTATGGAGCTGCAGTTTTAGCAGGGGATCAAGCTAAAATTGATGAATATAAGAAGCAAATAAAACAGTCGGCTACTACAGCAAAACTAGTTTCAGAGGGCAAGCTTTCTGCATGCTTATCTCTCAGTCCGGCATTAAGACTTAGATTTTCGGATAGTATAACTGAAGGGACACTGATTACAGCTACTACAGCAGATTTTACGAGGATAATTAATTTACTGAAAGATAAGCAGAGTCCATGGCATTTCAATGCTGTAATTGCATTTGCTAAGGACAATGAAGAATCGAGTTCGCTTAGCAAAATGATAAAAGATGCTGCGTTGAAAGAAGAGTACAAAGAAATTGTTTTTATTGATGCTACAAAAACACCTTTAGGTGACGAAAATTTCAATGCTTATGTAGAATATTCTGCGTATGCTATGTACTACCAAGGTAATAACAACCAATCGTCAAGAGAAAATGCAAGAAAAGCTGAGCAAGTTTTATCTGTTACGTGGAAAAACAGTATATATAATGGGCAGTTTGTTGTATATGACGCAGAATGTCCAGAAGGCCAACTCGCTGCTAATGGCCAAGGAGTGGCGGCAATTCTTCAAGCAATAGTAATAAAGAAGCATAAGTATATCTTCGATTTTTCAAGAGGATTAACTGAAAACCAATTGAAGCTTACGCAATCAAAAGCTGCAGCCAAGTGTGGAATTATAGGTAAGACAAGTGGTGTAGTAATTAACGCAGAAAAAAGCGTATTAGCTCAAGTTTGGGATAAGGAGGATTATTGGAAATCCCCTGCAACCAGCGGATTAGAGATTGCAACCATTAAAAAGGCTATTGAAGCTTTAATAGAAGAAAATTTTGAAAGAGAAGGGCAAATTTCGATTGACACAATTTATGAGTTTTTGGAGAATTCATATGGATTTGCGCCTTGTAATCTGTCTGCATTTATTGTAGGATTTTTGCTTAAAGATTACTCTGGAGAACCATATAGGTATTCGGATTCGAGTGGTAGTCATGAGCCAATGTCACAGGACAAATTGGCAGAAATGATAGGCAACCGCATTGGTAAAGAACCTAATCCAACGTACATTGTTAAAATGACGGCCGAGGAAAAAGCATTCTACGAAACTACTGAAAAAGCTTGGAGTATTCCTGAAAATACTTGCTCGTCGCCTTCACAAGCAAGTATGTGTGTTAAGAATAGAATGCAAGCATTAGGGCTTCCTATTTGGTCTCTCGAGGAGATTGATTCTTACGGTGTCTATGATGTAGTGAAGATGTATATTGAACTTGTTCAAAAAGAAGGTAATGAAGCTCATAAAATTGCAATCACCATAGGTGGAATATCACTTAATAAGCCGTCGCTAGGCGACCAGCTAAAGAGTTTAATCACGGTTGAAAATTGCCAAAAAGGGATGCTTTCGTTTTTAAAAGGTTTTGAAAACCATAAGCTTTTGGATTTGGCTGATGAAATTGGAGCTTATGATAGTTTATTAAAAGATATAAACAAGCTATTTGAAGTGCAATATTCCAGCCTATGGAATGTTGAGACTGGTAAGGATCAGATAAAGTCGCTTATTGATGAATACACCTTTGTTAAGTGCACGAATAGGATTTTGAACTCGAGTGCATCTTCGAAGAAGGAGGCTTTTGACGCATGGACTGAACAGATTAAGTTTACAATGTGTACCTGTGACGCCCTTCAGGACAAGTATCCGGATATGGCTAAATGTTTTGAACTTATGCTTAAGATATACAAGAACGAAGACATTTTACCAGAGCAAATGAAGGTTTATTCTAATGAATTAACTAATCACGCAGATGCAATAAGAGAATACTTTGGTGATGAAAAGCGAATATTTAGTGAAATATATGCGGATTATTTAGAAGATTTAACATCTGAAGATATTTCACAGTTAAAAGTTAGACTAATAGACATATTCAAAAAGAGCAAAAGTGAAGGAAATACACAGGTAAAATTAATTGCGGATGAACTTAGGCAAAACCAAAAGAAGACACAAATGTTTACTTTGTGGAGAGAAAAAACAAATTCAAAAAATCCTTTTGATTGGTCTGCAAAGCACAGAACACCTATAATGGAGCTTGTTTCTAAAAATGAATATGGCGAAGCGAAGAAAACTTTTGATACACTTAATCGTGCTACATCAACGGATAGCGAAATAGATAAAGCACTTATATTTTTAATGAATACATCTATTTATGATGATTTGAATGATCAGGTAAAAATTGACAGAGCTTTTGCAAAAATGCTTGGAATTTACGGGAGTATTTTGACTGATTTAGAAAAGGTAAGAGACTCGTTAGAAGCATTGACCGTTGATGCTTATGATTGGAAAGATCATCCTATAGTAAAGTCGAAAGTAGCGGCGCTTGCAAGAGCTGAATATGAAGCAGGAGGAAGTGATAAAGTCGTTTCCGAAATCGAAAGTATGAACAGTGAAGAGTTGAAGAACTACCTTATTAAGCTTGTAAAAGAAAATATAAGAATCGGTATAGAAATATTAAATGGAGGCAAATAAGTATCATGTCATCAATACTTGTAATTGAAGAGTATTATAAATCCAATATATATAAGCCATTATTTGTTGCAGTAAATGATACGGAATATGTGCACATCAAGTCGAAGCTCATAGAAATGGGTGATGTAGAGTTTGTGCGCATTAGTAGGTTCTGCTTAGACTCAGATAAAAAACCCGATTTGGATAAATTGCGTGAAACTCTTCGAATGGCAGATATTGATTGCCAATCTAATAAAATAGCTTTGCTTGGATTGGGTGAATTTCTTGCGTTAGAAGGAACAACAAAAGCAACGCAGCTGTTAAATGAACTAGCTTCATTTAACTTAGGTAGTGCACATGCGGTTATTTTACTTAGAGGTGTAACAAGCCAAATTAAGACCTTGTTGGATAGTGATCTTAGATTATCTGGAAGACAAATAGAAATAGTTGATGATAGTAATACAATGTTATCGTTTGTGTTCTCATCACCAGAGTTAGGTTTGTATAAAGACAGTGGATTTAAGAGAGCTCTCGAGCTAGCTGAAGAAGGTATAGAAGAAAAAATATGCGTTAATTCCGCGCTTGTTTTTCCCGAGTCTATGTTACCGATAAGAATTGTAAAGGACTCATATGAAGCCATACGCAGAGTCGATTCTAGCTTTTCGATACCAAAATCATTTGGGTCTGAAAACAATTGGGATGAATTACTTGATGAAGTAACAGAAAAGAAGAGAGTTGATTATGTCTTTGATGAACATGGATTTGAAATAGTTATTTCAGACTTTCATAAAAATATATCAGGGACAGGGTATATAAGTTGGCTATACTATATCTTTTTACTCTCAAAACAAGAAATTATCACTAATAAATATCTATTGCGTGTTGTTAACGCAAGTAGCGGATTTGAAGATTTTAAACATCGAATATTAAACGAAATCTCGGATATATCGCATTTAGACAAAGACTTTAGCGAACTTTATTCTGCAAGAAAAGCTTTACTTCATAGCTATCCGGAATCAGACATTGCAGCTTTCGTTTCTAGTAACAGAATTAACCCAGAAGAAAGTATTTACAAACTTACAGATAACACATTAGTAGAACGGCAAGAAATAATTGCTGATATTGCCCAGCATGGGATTCCAAATAATCTAGAAGATATATATCCGGATTTAGCTTTATATTTAGAAAAGTATTCGTTCTCGGGTGAAGCTTCAAGCGAAATGTTGACGGAATATTTTGATAGGTACAAACAGCAAAAAGTAAAGAATAAGTTAGATGATGTATTTGTAGAAAAAGTTGAAGAGCTCGCCGAAAGTAGAGAGTATAATAGGCTAAGGACTCGTGATGAAATTGTAGCATCGGCTAATACGGATTCTACATTCCTTTGCTGGATAGATGCCCTTGGCGTGGAATATTTAAGTTACATCGTTGGAATTGCGCAGAAAAGAGGCCTTGCAGTTTCTGTAAATATTGGCCGAGCTGATCTTCCAACTATTACAAGCGTAAATAAAAAGTTTTATGAAGTGTGGCCAGATGATAGAAAGCGTAAAATTGAGGAGCTAGATGATACAAAGCACAAAGAAAAAGGTGGCTATAAGTATGGCCCAAGCAATCAGTATGCTATACATTTAGCAAAAGAATTGATGATAATAGAAAATGCAATTAATGAAGCGGCGACAAATTTAGGACTTAGAAAATTCGATAAATATATTATTGCAAGCGACCACGGAGCATCTCGATTGGCCGTAATTATGGAGAAAGATGAAAAATATGAAACAGATACGCAAGGAGAGCATTCCGGTCGTTGTTGCAAAAAATTCTCTAATTACGATCTCCCTTTTGCAACAGAGGAGAATGGGTATATTGTTTTAGCTGATTATGGGCGATTTAAGAAAAGCAGAGCTGCGAATGTAGAGGTTCATGGAGGCGCCTCATTGGAAGAGGTAATCGTACCTGTAATTACACTATCGCTAAAAGACTCTAGCATTATCATAAAGCCTTTCGAAACATCAATTAAGGTTGATTACAAGGCTGGCGCTGAGCTTAAGCTGTATGTTAATAAGTCAGTAACCAAATCGATTTTTGTTGAGTATAAAGGAACAAAATATCCGTGTGTGCCTATAGATGGAAATCATTACAAAGCAGACATTAAAGAATTAAAAAAAGCTGGGCTAGCAGAATTTGATGTTTATTTGGATGAGAACCTTGTAACGCATATCTCCGTAAATGCTGTTGGAAAGAGTGCATCTATGAACTCAGATTTTGATGATTTGTTTTAGCACAGGAGGAGTGAAATGATAGACGAAAAATTAAGGGACTGTTTTGATGAAATGGTTGTATATAAGGATTTGAAAAAGAGCAATTTTTTCAACTCTTTAAGTTTACCTTCATTTATGAGAGATTGGATTCTTAAGAAATTTGAAGATGAAGAAGGAAACTTTGATACAGAGAAAGTAGTAGCGTTTGTTCGTACTTATTTGCCGAAGAAAGAAGACTGGAATTCAATAAAAAACCGCGTAGTTATTGAAGGCGAAAGAGTGAAGTTCTTAGCAAAAGTATCTGTTGATATCAATATAAAAACAAGTGAGGTCTCGTTTGCATTACCAGATTTTGGCTTATCTTTTAAGGATACCATTGTTGAAGATTCTGTTTGGCAAGATTGCAAGGATGACTTAATTGGTCAGCATGAAACATGGGGAATGGTTGAACTTGGGTATCGTGCACCTGATGACTTTGACTTTGCATTTGAATTTGAAAAGAAATCAAGCAAATCAAAAGATGGTAAACAAGGCAAGATTAAACTGGTTTCATTCAAAACTTTTTGCCCATATCATATAAATCTTGACTTTTATAAAGAGGCGAGAAATGAATTTACGATAGATGAGTGGATAGATATCCTTCTGGGCTCCGTGGATTACAACGCTGCGGGATATGAAGGTGATGAAGAAAAAAAACTGACAATGCTGACAAGATTGTTACCATTCATTGAAAAAAGATTAAATCTGATTGAATTAGCGCCAAAAGGAACTGGCAAATCGTATCTTTATGGAAGGGTAAGCAGATATGGATGGCTTTCGAACGGTGGTGTGATGAGTAGAGCAAAGATGTTCTACGATCAGAGTAAACATAGTGAGGGGCTTGTTGCAGGAAATGATTTCATTACTTTAGATGAGGTACAGACAATTTCTTTTACAGATGTTGACGAAATGAGAGCAGCTCTTAAAGGATATCTTGAATCTGGTATATATACAGTTGGAAATCACGAGGGAATAGCAGATGCGGGAATGATTTTATGCGGTAATATCCGTAAAGAAATAATGGATGCAGACGGATATAGTAATATGTTTGCGGAGCTTCCCTCGGTTTTTCATGAGTCAGCGTTAATTGATCGTTTCCATGGCTTTATAAAAGGGTGGAATATTCCTAGGATGAATGATGACCTTAAGATTTCTGGATGGGCGCTTAACTCAGAATATTTTTGCTCTATTATGCATGAATTAAGAAATGATATGAGCTATCGTGCTATTGTTGATGAGTTAATAGAAGTACCCGAGGCTGCTGATACTAGGGATACCGAAGCTGTTAAAAGAATAGCAACAGCATATTTAAAACTACTTTTTCCAAATGTTAAAGAGCCAAGCGATATTTCTGTACGCGAGTTTAAAAGATACTGTTTGGATAGAGCAAGGAAGATGAGAGATACCATAAAGTATCAGTTGGGGATTTTAGATATAGAATTCCAAGGTAAAGATATCCCTCAATTTTCAATATCAACGAAATACGAAAGGTAGTGTGAGAAAATGGCAGTTTGTTATGTATGTGGTAAACCGAATCTTAGTAAAGATGAAATTGGTATAACAAAAAAACTAATAGATAAAAAAACGAAAGACTTTTATTGCCTTTCATGTTTGGCGGATTTTCTAGAAGTCACAGAAGAAGAATTAAGAGATAAAATAGAAGAATTTAAATATGAAGGGTGTACATTGTTCAAATGAAAGAATATATATATGCCGATAATGCGGCAACAACTAAATTGGATCCAGATGCGTTTGAAGCTATGACCCCATACCTTTTAGAAGAGTTTGGAAATGCTTCGCAACCATATTCGTTTTCAAGAAATCCAAAGAAGGCAATAAAACAAGCCCGGGCTATTATTGCAAAGTGCATCAGTGCAGAGATAGATGAAATATATTTTACATCAGGAGGAACTGAAAGTGATAACTGGGCAATAAAAGAATTTGGTGACTATAAAAACGAACGGTTTATTATTACCTCTGAGATTGAGCACCATGCAATTTTAAATGCTTGTGATAAGGTATCTAAAGAAGAAAGAAACATTACTTTTTTGCCTGTAGATGATAAAGGCATAGTATCAGTACAGGAACTTATCAAAAGACTGAAAAATATCAGGGAGAATAATCGGAATGAGAGTGACATACTTGTTAGTATAATGATGGCTAACAATGAAATTGGCACGATTGAGCCTATTTTAGAATTGTCTCAATGCGCTCATGAATATGGAGCTATTTTTCATACAGATGCTGTTCAGGCTGTTGGGCATATTCCTATAGATGTTAATAAGTTGGGGATTGATATGCTTTCGGCTTCAGCACATAAATTTAATGGGCCTAAAGGGATTGGTTTTTTATATAAGCGAAGAGGTGTTTGTCTTTCTTCTTATAATGATGGTGGTGCCCAAGAATTTGGACTTCGTGCAGGAACAGAAAATGTGGCATCTATAGTAGCTATGGCTGTGGCATTAGATAAAAACTGTCAAGGTATGAAAGAAAATGAGCGCAATATACAAGCCTGTGTTAATGCTTTTTTTGAAAGATTAGATGCATTAGGTATTGATTATATTCGCAATGGAGCTTTAAATAGCCTGCCTGGAAATATAAGTTTATCTTTTCGAGGAAAGGATGGAGAGAGTCTACTTCACAGACTAGATTTAAAAAAGATTATGGTATCAACGGGATCGGCATGTGACAGTTCCAATACGCAGATATCACATGTGCTAAAAGCGATACATTTGAGTGATGATTATGCAGTTGGAACAATTAGAATATCTCTTGGAAAAGATAATACTATTGATGAAGCTGTTAAAATCGCAAATGCTCTTGAAGACATTTTGTCGAATTAGTAAATTATGATAATAAAAGATAGAGGAGACGGATTATGGCATCTCTTTATGATCCAATTAATTACGACTTGAAGTCATTTCAATGGGAGTTCATTCTTTGTCCTGATTTGTGGGAAAAGTTTAACACTAATGGTATAAACGTGGACTATAGCAAATGGACACATGCGAAAATGATGGATAGTTCGGGGAATTTAAATGATGAGACGAAAAAAATACCGAATTGTTGTGGGGGCATATATGTTTATGCAGTAGTACCACCAGTCATGCCTGAATGCGGGTCATATATCATGTATGTAGGGAAAGCAACAAAGACAAGAACTGAAAATTTGCGTGCAAGAGTGCGCTCGTATAAATACACGTTCAGTGATCCAATAAAAAGGCCGAAGCTTTATAAACTATTTCATTGGCTTGGACAGTATGTGTATGTTTATTATCTTCCAATGGATGCTACGATAGAAGATATAAAAGAAATGGAAGATCGTTTAATTGCAACATTTGGATTACCTCCTTGTAATGTGGAAATCCAGATTGATACCGTTAAAGCGGCAGTAAAAGCATTTAGATGAAGGAGTTATACTATGAAGATACCGGTAATACATGGGAAAATGGGTGATTGGGGATATTATTCAGGCGTAATGACATTCTCACAAGTTGCGGCCATAGTTGAACCCTCGGTTGAGCAGTTCTATACGGCTAGTTGTTTAAGCGATTTGCTTCAAAGACAGTTAACAGAAAACTACAAGGAAATATGTAATTATCTATTGGCTGATAAGCAGAGATTTTTCAATGCTATAGTTTTAGCTATATATGATGGGGATCCACAGTGGTATGAAGTGGGATTCTCGGGGGAATATGAAGATTACTGTAATGTTGGCTTCTTGGAAATGGATGAGGACAAAATAAAAATATTCCCTGTTGATGGTCAACATCGAGTAAAAGGTATTATTGAAGCTATACAGAGAAACAAAAAGTTGAAAAAAGAAGAGGTTCCAGTGATTTTTATAGCTCATAAAAACGATGTTGCTGGAAAAAGTAGAACCAGAAAACTTTTTTCAACATTGAATCGGAGAGCAAAGCCCGTAGGAGATAATTACCAAATTGCTTTAGACGAAGACGATATAGTTGCAATTGTGACAAGAGAGCTAATTGAGCGAAACGAGCTGTTTCAGGGGACTAGGTTGTATAACAAACGTGGCAAACAGATTCCACCTACCAATAAAGAGTCTTTTACTTCTTTGGTAGCACTATATCAATGCAATGATTGCCTTATACAACACTTTATGAATATCAGCAAAGTTGATTTTAAAAAGTATAAATTATACAGGCCAAGTGATTCTGAAATCGAAAATGTATTGTCGTACATTGAAAATTACTGGAAGTCATTCGTAAAATATATTTCAGAAATTGATTCTTATCTGAGCAATACCACAAATCCTGCACTTTTATATAGAAACGTGCAGGGAGGCAATGTGTTGTTTAGACCAATTGGATTGATTGAATTTGTTAAAGCTACAGTTTCTCTTTCTGAGATTAATAATATTCCTATTGAAAAATCTATAGAGCGTTTAAGCAAGATTCCGATGGTTCTGGCAAACGAGCCGTGGAAAGGTGTTTTTTGGGATGGCAAAAAGATAGTAAATCGAGCAAATCCCGTACTGTTAAGATATACTTTTTTGTTTTCAGAAGACAAAAAGAATTTAAGTGATAAAGATTTTAACAAATATGTGGATTTGTATGTTGCAGCAACAACATTTGAAGGCAGTAAAGAAGAAGCTGCCAATAAACTTAGAAGTCGATAACATTAAGTTGCTATTTTTTATATGAGATTGGGGATATATGGATATTACGGTTCGAAAAAACCGTACGTCCGGCAGGCGGGAAACCGCCTGTCGGACGTACGGAAACCGCTGATGGGAGTTTACTCGCGTAATGATTTATCCAAACCGTATATCTCTCTCATAGAAATATCGTGTTCAGTATCAATGCTTTTTATGTTAATGCGGTAACTGTCATGTGCGATGCGATTAAGAATCGCATCCGCAAGTAGAGCGTAGGCAATATCCATTATGGATGCTTCTGGCGGGTCGAACTTGGCATTCTTGATAAGCCTTTTTGCAGGCGGCTTCAAGTAGTAATTTCGAATATTTTTTCGGATAGCTTTAGAAGCCCCATACAGCCATGTGCTCCGGATGCACTCAAAATCGGGCATCCTCTTGTTTGAAGCTTCTTGTACTATTTTGGGGAATTCATCGAGTGGCCAATGAATATTTAATTCTTTCGCCCGTTTCAAAACACGATTTACTGTATTGGTTTCCACTGCGGAATTGCGGTTTCCTCAAAAACGGAATCGCGGGTTCCTTTCGGCGGACAGACGGGACATGGAGGGTGGAATATTCAAAAAACGTGTACCAACTATTTATCTAACTGAAAAAGGGCAAAAGATTAGTTTTGAACAGTTTGATGTTCAAACTGAAGTCATAGAACCAGCAAATAGATGCTGGGAAGAATTAAAGGGCTCAAGGGAAGATGTTCAAAAGAAGAGTGAGGATGATTTTGCAGAAGAAGATGTTAATATACAAGATAGGCATAACGAAGAAATTAAAGATAGGCTGCTAACTGCGATAGCAAACATGTCACCACAAAAATTTGAACAGTTTTCACGACTTCTAATTACTAAAATGGGAGTAAAATTTATAGAGAAGGGCGTGCAGATTTCGAACGATGGGGGAATTGATGGCTTTGGATACCATCTAGATCCGGATGATTTCAGAACAGCAAAAGTTGTTATTCAATGTAAAAGATATAATTCAGGTTCTGTATCTGAGCCGGTAATTAATTCATTTCTTGGCGCTATGAGTAAGTTTCAGGCAGATTATGGAGTAATAATTACCAACAGCAAATTTACAAAAGCTGCGAGGGAAGCGGCGCTTCAAGGACAGCCGATTAGGTTAATTGATGGTGAAAAACTTACAGACTTAATAATACAGTATGAGCTTGGTATATCACCGGTTAAGACATACGTACTTTCGGAGTTGTATGATGTAGACGGATTCCATATATTATAGTGCGGATGATTATGAATTACGCAGAAGTAGTAAAAAGAGCCCAAGAAACTGTACGTGCAGGAACAGCTAGGGCTCCGTTTGCCGAGTGTAAACTGTGGGAAAAAGGAGACAAGATTAATCTGTGAACATATTGGCAAGGGTATCAGCTTAAAGATATCGATGAGAAAGGTGTAGATATGCCAAATAAAATTTCAATGAAGCCTATTAAATGTGAAAACTGTGGCGCAAGTTTAGAACTATACAGTTATGGTAAATTTGCAAAGTGTCCGTATTGCAATACACAATTTTTGCTTGAAAACAATAATTCAAGTTATGAGTATGCGAAATATAAGAATACTAAAGTCTGCCCTGTTTGCAGAGGAAATGAGTCGTTTGCACGTAATATTGCGCATTCCAAATGGAAATGTATGCGATGTGGATATGAAATAGATTCAAAGGCATTGAGAAAGACCGTATTTTGGTTCTGCGATAAATGTGATGCTTTTCTTAATGTCCAGCCTGGATTTGATGCATCTGAGGGTAAATGGAATTGTGTTCAATGTGGTTATGAAAATGACATAACCAAAGATAATGTTTTTGAATGATTGCTTTAATGAGTGTGGATTGAGTTTTACCATTGTGGTAGAGTTCGACGAGGGTTCGTTTGAAATCTTCGTCGTAACGTTTTCCGGTAGTGGACATAATGATACCTCCTTTTGGTGTCTGAAATAATAGTACTTGTATTTGTTAAATGTGTCCACTTTAATAAGTATAATGCACGTATAGAAAATCCCATGGAGTATACAGCAATGGATGCAAGAGCTTTTTTCAAGAAGTTCAAGACTGAAACAAATAAAGACAGGTGGATTAAAGAAAAGGGTAAGACCCTTTTTGAAATCTATAAGGTAGATGCGGAGTTTACACCTGTAGTAACTAAAATAATAAATGATATCATTGATTCCGCGGGTTACATTCATCAAAATGAGTATTTCCGAATTGATGCTGTTGGATGGATTAGTCGCTATATGGATATGGAAAAGGATGCAGCACTAAAAGGAATTAGGCTAAATCCGCATCTCTGGGACCTCAAGATTGCAGTGGAACATGAGAACTCTAAAGAAGATTGGACTGATGAAATCATAAAACTGGTGCATGTTAAGTGCCCGTTGAAGGTTGTAATTGCATACAATTATAATGATGAGCGTGGTGAAATGGAGCAGAAAAAGCTTAGTTTTGTAGCAAAGTGGATGCAAAGTGTGGATGCATTCCAAACGGGAACGGGCGAAGAGTATCTGATTGTAATTGGAAATGGGTGTAACCATATAACAAAAGAATCAGACTATAATGATTTTGGATATGTTGGCTATTTATATGATAGGAATGAAAAGAAATTCTTGAGAATTGATTAGATTGAAAATCCGAATTAAAAAATTGCTTTATATAATGCCAAATGAGTATGATACTTTGAGATGTAAATATGAGTAAAATAGAACTTGTTAACGCATCTTGTGCTAATCAAAATGTTGATGCAGTCGTTAATGCTGCAAATAACGGTCTTTGGGAAGGTGGCGGAATTTGCGGTGTAATATTTAAGAAAGCCGGTTCAAAAGAATTGGCTGCAGCTTGTAGCAAATATAAAACACCGCTAAAGGACGGAACTGCGGTCATTACACCTGCATTTAACATGACGAACGCAAGAACCATAATTCATGCAGTAGGGCCAAACTTTGCGGTGACACCAAAGGCATTTAAGGAGCTTTTTGTAGCTTATTACAATTCATTAGTAGTTTTAAAAGACAACGGATGTCATAGTATTGCGTTCCCACTGATTAGTTCCGGCATTTTCGGTGGTTCTCTCACCAATCCGGTAGCAGAATCAACCAAGCAGTGCATAAGAGCTTATAAAAAGTTTGTGGCGGATTTTCCAGACTATGATGTTGATGTGAAGTTGTGCGCATTTACCGTTTCGGAAATGGTAAAGGCAGAAAAAGAATTTAGCATTAATGTAGTGTGAAGAAATCATATATCAACAAGACAGACATAATTACTTGTAGTTTGAAAAGGTAGAGGTTAAAAGATGGATTTCGGAAAAATGACAAGTGAAGAACGTATTTCAAATTTGATTAAACCAATAATAAAGGTTTTGCAAGAATCAGGAGGACAGCTATCCCGTTCAGAAATAAAACAGAGGATTTGCGAACTTGATGATGGTATTGCAAATTATGCTTCTTTGATAAGCACATCCAAAAAGACGGGCAAGGATTATAGCAAATTTGAATTCAAATTCAACTTTGCGCTGAAGGATCTTTCTTTTGTTGATATAGTTTCCTATGAAAAACGTGTACCAACTATTTATCTAACTGAAAAAGGGCAAAAGATAAGTCTTGAACAGTTTGATGTTCAAACTGAAGTCATAGAACCGGCAAATAGATGCTGGGAAGAATTAAAGGGCTTAAGGAAAGATGTTCAAAAGAAGAGTGAGGATGATTTTGCAGAAGAAGATGTTAATATACAAGATAGGTACAACGAAGAAATTAAAGATAGGCTGCTAACTGCGATAGCAAACATGTCACCACAAAAATTTGAACAGTTTTCACGACTTCTACTTACTAAAATGGGAGTGAAATTTACGGAGAAAGGTGTTCAAATTTCAAATGATGGAGGAATTGATGGCTTTGGTTACCATTTAGATCCGGATGATTTTAGAACTGCAAAAGTTGTTATTCAATGCAAAAGGTATAATTCCAGTTCTGTATCTGAACCTATTATTAATTCTTTCCTTGGAGCTATGAGTAAGTATCAAGCAGATTATGGAGTAATTATTACTAACAGTAAATTTACAAAAGCTGCTAGAGAAGCGGCGCTCCAAGGTCAACCGATTACATTAATTGATGGGGAAAAACTAGCGGACCTAATAATACAGTATGAGCTTGGTATATCGCCCGTTAAAACGTATGTACTTTCTGAGTTATATGATATCGACGGATTTCATATAATATAGAGAGGTGATTATGAATTACGCAGAAGTAGTAAAAAAAGCTCAAGCAACTGTGCGCACGGGAACAGCAAAGGCACCGTTTGCCGAGTGTGAACTATGGAAAAAAGGAAATCAGATAAACCTTTGGACGTATTGGCAAGGATATCAGCTTGATGATGTTGATGAAAAAGGTGTAGATATCTTGCTGGTCGGACAAGACTGGGGAAATCCCGAGAGAAATAAATCTGTCCGTGACCGAATTAAAGAGATTCAGGCCGGTGCAAATGATGTGAGCTATATTGCCAATGTCAGTATAACAGACAAAAGATTGGCTTTAATGTTCAAAGCATTTGGAGAAAACATTGATATTACTTCAAAAAATCCAGGGATGAGACTCTTCTTTACGAACTATTCTTTAGGATACCGCAGTGGCTCCGAGACCGGTGGAATGACTAAAACGATTATGCGTCAAGACAAAGAACTGTTCGAAGATCTTGCTGAGGCAATAAAGCCGAAAATAATTATTTGTCTTGGGAAAATCACTTTTGAAATGGTGTCAGGGAAAGTGGCTAAAGGTTTTAACACTAAATTAAAGAATGGTGAACCCTTAATAGCAGATTATTATAACAATCCTAGTATTCCAGTATATGGGGTTGCACATCCTGGATCATGGGGACTGCGTAATATTGGCGGCGATGAGTATGTAATGCGAGCCGCATGGGATAAGATTGCTTACGAGTACTTTAATATTAAAGGGAAGTAGCATGAGCAAGAAACATAAGGGGGAATGAAGAAATGCTGATTCTTGACTGGACGAACAAAAACGTAACGGAGTCTGATTTATTCATAAAACTGGATAAGGACGAGATGGACAAACTGGAATCAGTATTTCCTGAAATCCGAAAAGCATGGCATAAGGTTCTTGATTCAGGCTATGTTTTTGTGAACAGAGAAAAGAAGACTATTACACCATTGAATGATATTAGTTTGGCCTTTGGTGGGCAGTATAATGGATATCCGC
>JAEEGL015936701.1_pt1 | contig 21244 bp, 16 predicted proteins | sample 9134231 | NCBI WGS metagenome assembly JAEEGL01 (sample SAMN16246548, study PRJNA631951) | gut metagenome | biome: gut microbiome; feature: rumen; material: fiber-attached | host: Bos | place: Iran: Karaj | collected 2018-10 | reverse complement strand
GGTGACAGTCTCAAGGGCAACAACTGCGACGCCTACAAGGAGTTTACTTATTACTCAAGCAAGGAATACGCCGAGAACTATTCTCTCGTCAACAACGCCCTTGCCGGAGTGCTTGAAAACGCCGAAAAGGATGGGGCGGACTATCTGCTTATTCCGGGCGACCTTACCAAGGACGGCGAGTATGAAGCGCACGTCGCTCTCGCGAAAATTCTTGAGGACTGGCAGGCCGAAACAGGCATACCCGTTTTTGTCACAAACGGCAACCACGACATAAACAACTCAAACGCCTGCACCTTTGTAAACGGAAAACAGGAGCCCGCGAGAAAGACGACTCCCGAGGAATTCAGAGAGATATACAGGAATCTCGGCTTTGACAAGGCGGATGCCACCTTCACCCCTTCGGGTTACAGCGAGGACTATGACGGAATAAAGGGCGGAATGCTCTCTTATACTGCCGACCTCGGCGAAGCGTACAAGCTTATTGTGGTTGACACAAGCATATACTCGGTTGATAACGGAGCCAAAGAAACGGAGCATCTGACAGACGGTCAGGTCGGCGACGAGCTGCTTGCCTGGGTTGTTGCCCAGGCGAACAAGGCGAAAGCGCACGGCAAAATCCCCATAGTAATGCAGCACCACAACCTTGTGCCTCATATGGAGATAGAGGAGGCCACATTCTGGGCTTTCGTGTGCTATGACTGGGAAAGAATAGCGGACACCTACGCGGACGCCGGCATACACTATGTTTTCACCGGGCATCTTCACGCGAGCGATACCAGCTCATACATAAATGACAACGGCGAGGAGATTACCGATGTTCTCTCTCCCACACTCACCGGTTACCCCAACTATTTCAGGACCGTCGATATGACCACCGACGGCTCGGATATAACCCTGGAAATGGTAAACCACGATATAGATGAATACGCTCCCGTTGTTTCCGAAAACGGAGACGTGTACCCCGTTCCCTACAAATACACAAAATCATACGACCAGACCTTCGGCAATGACATAGGCGAATTCCTTGACAGAATACTTACAAAGCTTATCAAGGGAGTTTTTGCGGATATTTCGGAGGCCGGCGGAATAATCAAATATCTTTCCTACAAGGGCATTGATGTTCAGGCTCTGCTTACAGACCTTATAGGCACCGACGGGCTTGCAATAGGCGACTACAACATACTCACGGTCAGCCGTAACGCCATGGGGCTTATCAATGATATTGATATGCAGCTTATGGAAAACTATGTCAACAAGCCCGATGAAACAATGGACAAGCTTATGGCCATTGTAGGCAAGCTTCTTGCCTTCAAAGTCAGCGACTACCCCTGCACGCTCAACCACGAGCTACTCGGAACCGCGCTCACCGGCAAGGGCTGCACCCTCGGTGAATACGCGACAACGGCGCTGCTCCTCTATTACGGCGGCGATGAAGATGTTTACGGCAAAGCCGGCTATGAGTATATCAAGGACGCTCTTGATAAATTCGACAGCGGCGAAACCACACAGCAGTTTTTTGAGCTGCTCATAGACGTGCTCCTTCACGACCTTATTGAGGACGAGCTTCTCAGCCATGTCAATTTCAACGTCAGCTCCGCCTTCCCGGAGGGCACGGCGTTCTGGCTTACCGGTCAGCTGATTGACAAAATCATTTCCGTACTTCTCGGTTCGGACACCAGCATTCTCAACCTGGTTGAGTCTGTGCTCGGTCTTCCGGTTGTGCCGGCGGGATATAATTCAATTGAAGAAATTCTCAACACACTGCTCATAGATAAATATCTCACTCACAGTCAGTATGAGGCGTGGGGCGCGACTATCGCCTGGATGATAAAGTCGCTCGTCTTTGATGAGAACCCCGCACTGAGAAAAGACAACAACATAGTTATCACATACACCGGCAAAAAGCCCGTTGAGGTTACAAGCGAAAACTTCCGCCTGCCCGCAAACCTTGTTATGAACCTTACCGAAAACGAGGGCTCCGGAGTCAACATCAGCTGGCTTACCAAGTACAGCATAACCGATACTGATATTGAGCTTCTTCCTTACAGCGACAGCCCCGCCTTCACCGGCAGACCCACCGCGGACAGCAGGGTGAAAGCGTCATTTGAGGAAACTCAGAGAAGCTACCCCGGCGCGGACCTCGGAATTATCGATATACTTCCGCTCGAGAAGGATTACATAAAACACACTGTCACGCTCACCGGGCTCACCCCCGGCGAAAAATACAGCTACAGAGTCGGCAGCGCCGCAAGAGGCTGGTGGAGCGAGCCGGGCACAATTACCGTGTCCTCCGGCAGCGATGAGGCGTTCACCTTCATAAATATCACCGACCCGCAGGCGCAGAGAAAGAGCCATTATGAAAGATTCAAATCTGTTATGGACGCGGCACTCGGGCTTTATCCTCAGGCGAGATTCACCGTTTCAAACGGCGACCAGGTCGACCTCGGCACGCACTCAAAGCAGTGGAATTACTTCTTTGCCAGCACCGATTCCTTCAGGGCTCTTCCGTTTATGCCCACCGCAGGCAATCACGAAAAGAAGGATTTCGCAATCAGAGACAACTTTGTTCTTCCCGGCGTACCCGGGCAGGATGAAACCACCGGCACATATTATTCATACGATTACAACGGCGTTCACTTCACAGTGCTCAACACCAACGATATGGATAAAAAAGAAGGGCTGAGCAAGGACCAGCTTGAATGGATGAAGGCGGACATAAAGGGCAGCGACGCGCTCTGGAAGATAGTGGTGCTCCATAAGGCCCTCTACGCCAACGGCATTTATTACAAGGACAGCGAAACCGAGGCGCTCAGAAATCAGCTCAGCGCGCTTCTTCCCTATCTCGGGGTTGACCTTGTTCTCGAGGGGCACAATCACGTTTATACCAGAACCGGCGTAATGAACGCCAATATGCTTGTTCCCTGCACGGTAACAGAGGCCGAGTACAACGGCCGGAAGTTTGATATGAAGATTGACCCGAAGGGTACGGTTTACTCCATAATCGGCTCATCGAGCGTGAAGGAGTATCAGGAAATCGGCCCCGACAAGACCAACAAATACTTCCCCGAGGCGGAGAGCATAGTTTCAAACGAGTACCCGATGTTCTCGGCAATCACCGTTGACGGCGGCAGTCTCTACTACAGCGCTTATCAGGTTAAGGACGGAAAGGCGGAGCTCGCCGATTCCTTCGGAATTACCAAGACCGGAGCGCAGAAGGCACCCACCGAAAAAGCCGGAGGATTTGACGGCTTTATCCAGACCATACTTTCAAAGCTCAATGTGAAAACCACCTGGAAAATCGGCAATATACTTCTTAAGATAATTATGCCGGTTGTGCTCCTTTTTGAAAGAATCACAGCCGGGGCACCCGCCTGATTAACGCAATAAGCCCGGCCGCAGACCCGCTCTGAGGCCGGGATAAAGGATGAGTCATATGGAAAAAGTTTCTCTCAGGGAAAAACTCGGCTACGGCGTAGGCGCGGTGGGGCTTGACCTTTCATACGGTCTGTTCTACTCCTACCTCTCGCTGTACCTGACAAACGCTCTCAGAATCAGCCCTCTTTTCCTGCTCATACTTGCCCCTCTGGCAAGAATATGGGACGGCGTCAACGACCCGATGATGGGCGCGATAGTTGACAGAACAAGGACAGGAATGGGCAAATACCGCCCGTGGATTCTCACCGGAGCAATACTGAACGGCATTGTGCTCTCAATGCTGTTCAACAACCCCGGGCTTTCGCTCGGCTCGGTATCGATTTACATTTATGTAGCGGTATTCTATGTGCTCTGGGGTATGACAAACACCCTTGCGGATATTCCGTTCTGGAGTATGATACCGTCGTTTGCCACCGAGGAGAAGGACAGAAACCTCGTTTCAACCATCGCGAGGACCTTCTCGGGACTCGGGCAGGGGATAGTGTCAATCCTCACCTCCATTCTCGTTGCCGCTCTCGCGGGTGTCGCGGGCAGTGACCTTGACGAGATGGATTCGGGAGCTCTGAGCAGGGGCTTCGGCAAGTGGAGCATAATCTGCGCAGCGGCTCTTGTGCTGTTTGCCTGCGTGAGCGTTGTTTCCACAAAAGAGAGAAATGTGGTTGACCCGAAGGAGAAGTTCTCATTCGGCAACGCCGTCAAGATGATTGCCCGCAATGACCAGCTGATGAAATTCATGCTTTTCGCGATGATTTCAAACTGCGGTTATTATATGACGAGCGGAATAAGCAGCTACTACTTCCTGCAGGTCAAAGGCGACCTTACGATGCAGTCAAAATTCAACCTGCTCGGCAGCGTGGGCTCCGTGCTCTCGATACTTGTTATCCCCGTGTGCAGCAAATTTATGACCAACCGCACCATTTACCGCCTGTCGCTCACGGTTGCGACCGTCGGCTACGCGGGAATGGCGGCAGTCGGCTATTTCACCGGGGCAAATCCTCTTGTGCTGGGTGCCTGCTACCTTGTGGCATCGGTCGGCATAGGAAGCATGTTTGTGAATCAGACGGTAATGCTTGCCGATATAGTGGATTACGGCGAATACAAGCTCGGCACGAGAAACCAGAGCCTGACCTTCTCAATGAAGGGCTTCCTGCAGAAAATGGCTTACACCCTGCAGTCAATCATTATGTATTCCGCCTTTGTCGCTACGGGCTATGACTTCAGCGGTGAAACCGCGGCGGCGGTTGAAAATTCGGCGGCAAACAGCGCAATTACTTTTATGATGTTCATTGTACCTCCTCTTATGCTCATCATTTCTCATTTCATATTTGCCCGCAAATATACGATTTACGGCGATTTCAAGAGAGAAGTGCTTGACGCAATCACAAAAAAGAGAGAAGAAATGAACGCCGGAGGAGAAGCAGAATGAATATAACGACAAAAGACAGAATTTTTCAGAGCTTTCTCGAGCTTCTGAGCGAGAAGCCCTTTGATAAAATCACCGTGAGAGATATTGTTGAGCGGTGCAACATAAACAGAAACACGTTCTATTACTATTACAGTGACATATATGAGCTTCTTGAGGAGCTTTTCAAGAGGGAATTCTCGGAAATGGTCTCCAAGTACAACAGCGGTTTCCGCTGGCTTGTAGGCTTTTCGAGAATGATAGAAAATTGCTACGGCAACAAGAAAATAATAAACAACATCTGCGCGAGCAAGAGCTATGAGTACCTTGAGACTTATCTTTTCAAGACCTGCAAGGAAATCATGGCGGACTATGTGTATGAAATCGCAAAGGATAAAAACGTCAAGAGAAACAGCCTTGAGTTTATTATTTCTTATCATCAGTACGGAGTAATCGGCACGCTTTCGGAATGGTTCAGAACCGGTATGAGCGAGACCCCTCAGGAAATACTCAGAGAATTCCTGCTCGTTTTTGAGGGTATGAGCGCCGCTGTGGAAAGAGCCGACCAGAGCGCGAAATGACAGTGCTCGGGCAGACGGACGAATTCATCGTCTGTATAAAACCGCGCGGAATTGTCAGCCAGGGGGCGCAGGGCGATATGCTTTCGCTTCTCAGGGAGGAGACCGGCAGGGAGGTTTATCCCGTACACCGCCTCGACAGAGAAACGGCGGGCGTTATGGTGTTTGCGTTTACTCCCGCCGCGGCAGCGCGTCTTTCGGCTCAGATTACCCGCGGAGAAACAAAAAAGAGGTATTACGCCGTCACAAAAGCCGGACTCAGGCCGGAAAGCGGCGAAATGACCGACCTGCTTTTCAGGGATAAAGCAAAAAACAAAACCTATGTTGTAAAAAGAGAGCGCAAAGGCGTAAGGCAGGCAAAGCTTGAGTATTCGCTCGTGTGCGAAAAAAACGGATATGCACTGTGGGAAATACTGCTGCATACGGGCAGAACCCATCAGATTAGAGTTCAGTTTTCCTCAAGGGGCTATCCTCTCGCCGGCGACCGCCGCTACGGCGGCGAAAAAGCGGAAAGCTTAGGGCTGTTTGCCTTTTCGCTTGAATTTACAAACCCCCTTACCGGCGCGCCTGAGACATACACTCACAAGCCGGAAACGCAGGGGGGACCATTCAGTTTATTCGGAGAGATTTTTCTATGATTTACTATTTCTCGGGCACGGGCAACTCCCGCTATGCCGCTGAAAAAATCGCGAGGCAGACCGGCGACAGGTGTGTTGACATCGCGGATATATACAAGGGAGAGGTCAGAAGCGTTGTAGGCAAAAGCGACGTTACGGGTTTCGTGTTTCCCGTTTATTACGGAGGGCTGCCCGAAATGGTCAGGCGTTTTGTATCAAACCCCGAAATAAAGGGGCATCTCGGAGGCTATGTTTTCGCGATTATCACCTGCGGCGGCAATCCGCAGGCGGCGGGCGAAAAGCTCACCAAAGCACTCGGCAGGGAGCCCGACCTGTGCGCAAGCGTAAAAATGCCCGACAACTATGTGATAGCCTATGCCCCCGCGACCGGCAGAGAGGCGATTTCCGTGCTCAGAAAGGCGGATTCGAAGCTCAGCGGCCTCTCGGACAGAATACTGAACAGGGAAACATATATCCTGCGCGCCACTCTTCCGCAGAAAATCGCGAGCACGCTTATGTATCCCCTTTACGAGCCGTTCAGAACCACCGTGTTTTTCAAGGCGACGGATAAGTGCGTTTCCTGCGGGCGGTGCGCGGCAAACTGCCCTGACGGAGCAATCAAAATCGTAAGGGGCAGACCTAAATGGGTTAAAAACAGATGCCAGCACTGTACGGCCTGCATCAACAGATGCCCCTCTGAGGCGATTCAGTTCGGCAGGCTTACGGAAAACAGAGGCAGATATAATATAATGAAATTAGGACAGGGTGATAACAAATGATAACAAAAAAAGATTTCGGCACAACCGGAAAGGGCGAGAGCGTAGCGCTCTACACTCTTGAAAACTCAAAGGGCACAAGCGTGGATATTATCACATACGGTGCCACGGTAAACGCTGTCAGAGTCGCGGACAAAAACGGCGAATTCGCCGATGTCATAAAGGGCTTTGATACCATTGAGGGTCACGAGAAGTATTCAAACTATCAGGGTATGACCGTAGGCAGATACGCCAACAGAATCGCCCAAGGAAAATTCTCAATTGACGGCACGGAATATGACCTTGTGAAAAACGAAAGAGGAAAAACCTGCCTTCACGGCGGCGGAGAGCTTTCGCACGCGGTGTGGAAGGCAATCATTACGGACGACACGAGCCTTGAGATGAGCTATTCAAGCCCCGACGGAGCCATGGGCTTCCCCGGCAACGTGGATTTCACCGTGAAATTCACTCTCTTTGAGGATAACGCTTTCAGGATAGATTACAGCGCCGTAAGCGACAAAAAGACAGTTATCAATATGACTAACCACGCGTATTTCAACCTTGCGGGCAAGGGAGATATTCTCGGTCACCGTCTCAGGATAAACGCCGACGCCTTCACCCCCACCGACGCGGACAGCATACCTACGGGCGAAAGAAGACCGGTCGCGGGCACTCCCTTTGACTTCAGGGAGTTCAGAACCATCGGCGATGACATTTACGCGGATGATATTCAGCTCACCCAGTGTAAGGGATATGATCACAATTTCTGCCTGAACGATTCGGACGGACCCGCAGCGGTTGCTTATGACCCCGAGAGCGGCAGGATGATGGAGGTTTACACCGACCTTCCCGGCGTTCAGCTCTACTGCGGCAACTTCCTTGACGGCACACGCCCGGGCAAAAACGGAGAGGCGCTCATAAGGCATTGCGGCTTCTGCCTTGAAACACAGTTCTTCCCCAACACTCCCAACATGCCCGATTTTCCGCAGTGTACATACGGCGCGGGAGAAAAATTCGAGAGCAGCACTGTGTTCAAATTCGGTATATACAACGGCTGACGCCTGTTTTGCCGCCGGGTGAATTTACACATTGTTATTTCGCAATTCATAAAAAATCTATTATTTTCGTTTAGATTAGTTGACAGAAACAGGGACAGCTGTACCCTGACACAAGTACAGAGGAGGGAAAAACATGTCAGCAGAAAAAATCCTTGTAGTTGATGACGAAACCAATATATGCGAGCTTCTCAAATTATATCTTGAAAAAGAGGGTTACGAGGTCTATACCGCCAACAACGGCGCGGACGCCGTAAGCGTTTTCAAAGAGGTTGACCCCGACCTTACCCTGCTTGATATTATGCTGCCCGTGCTTGACGGCTGGCAGGTCTGCCGCGAAATCAGAAAGTTTTCCGATAAGCCCGTTATTATGCTCACCGCCAAGGCCGAGACCTTCGACAAGGTGCTCGGATTTGAGCTGGGCGCCGATGACTATGTCGTGAAGCCCTTTGACACCAAAGAGGTTATGGCAAGAGTCAAGGCCGTGCTTCGCAGAAGCGGCGGCGGCGCGAAGGCCGATATCAAGGAAGTAAGATATGACAAGCTCATAATCAACCTTACCAACTATGAGCTTACCGTGGACGGCAAAAAGATTGACACTCCGCCCAAAGAGCTTGAGCTGCTTTATCACCTTGCAAGCAACCCCAACAGGGTTTACACCAGAGACCAGCTGCTTGACGAGGTGTGGGGCTTTGATTACTACGGCGACAGCAGGACAGTTGATGTTCACGTCAAGCGCCTGCGCGCAAAGCTTGAGGGTGTTTCGGACAAATGGGAGCTTAAAACCGTCTGGTCCGTAGGCTACAAATTCGCAACCAACGACTGATAAAACGACCGCAGAGCCGCTTCCACGAAGCGGCTCGGTTTTTGAGATATAAGGAAAAACTATGAAGGAACGAAAAATATCGGGTCTTTTCAGAAAGTACCTGTTTTCCACCATGAGCATTATTCTCACGAGCTTTACCTTTGTCGGCATACTGCTTACGATAATGGTTTCTGCCGTGTGGATGAACGAAAAGCTTGACCTTCTTGAGGAAAACACAAAAAGCATCACCGAAAACACCTCACTCATCCTGCAGTCCGAATATATGGGCACGGGCAGGGGCACGGTGCTGGTAATCTGCAACACTCTGTATCAGACCTCTGAAACGCTCGACGCGGACTTCTTTGTGGTAAACGAAAAGGGCGAGCCGGTTTACTGCAAGCATATCATACAGAACGTGGCGTCATACAACGGCAACTGCGTGGTGCACGACAACTGCATTATACCGGGCAATGTAATGGACCAGCTCAGAAGCGGAGTGAACTACAGAGACACGGGCAACCTTGAGGGCGTGTTTGCCGCCAACAATTTCGTTGTGGGCTGCCCTTTGGTAGTCAACGGCGTGTTCAGGGGAGCCGTGTTCGGCACGATGCCTTCAACGAGCGGCCTGCTTAAATATGTGGCGGTAATAATCCGTATGTTTGCCATTGCGTCGATTTTCGCGTTCTTCATTGACCTTATCATTGTTTATGTCAATGTTTACAGAACAACGAGACCGCTGCGCCAGATGTCGAGAGCCGCGAAGCAATACGCAAACGGCGACTTTTCACAGCGCATATATATAAAGGAAAGGCGCAAGGGCAAGTACCCGACCGAGATAGAGGAGCTCGCTGAGGCGTTCAACTCAATGGCGCAGGACCTTTCGGCGCTTGAAATGAGCAGACGCAGCTTTGTATCAAATGTTTCTCACGAGCTTAAAACCCCGATGACAAGCATCGGCGGATTTATTGACGGAATTCTTGACGGCACCATAGATAAGGAAAACGAGAGGAAGTACCTTGTCATAGTCAGCGATGAGGTCAGGCGTCTCTCGCGCCTTGTGACGGCAATGCTCAATATGAGCCGGCTTGAGGCGGGCAAGATGGAGCTCAAACCCGCCGAATTCGACCTGAGTGAAATGCTGTTTACAACCCTGCTCTCATTTGAGCAGATAGCGGAGACCAAAAACATTGAGGTGCTCGGGCTTGAGGATCTCACCCAGAAAAAGATTGTAGCCGACAAGGACCTTATAAACCAGGTGCTCTACAACCTTATTGACAACGCAGTGAAATTCACCCCCGACTCGGGATACATTTCCATTGAAATCAAAGAAGACAGCGAGAAGGTTATCACCAAGATACGCAACAGCGGAGCGGGCGTACCCGAGGATGAAATAGACAACATTTTTGAGCGCTTTTACAAAACGGACAAGTCAAGGAGCTATGACTCCAAGAGCGCCGGAGTGGGGCTCTATCTGGTGAAGACCATAGCAGAAATCCACGGTGGCAGCATAATGTGCCGCAGCAAAGTGGGCGAATACACGGAGTTTATTCTTTCACTTCCCAAGATGTAAAAATTCAGGGTCCGCGGAGTCAAGACAGCTGCGGGCCCTTGATTATTGCGCAAAAGAAATCATTTTTCAAATTTAACAAATATTAAACTCGGGTTAAAAATAAATTAAAAATTGACCGATATACTTTAGTCCATAAGATACAATGAAAAGAGGAACCGATGTATGTATGATGATTATGACAGAAAGCCGGACGAAACTCCTCAGGGTGATGTGATTCCGGAAGATAAGAGCAGCTTTGACGAAGCATACGAGCAGGCGTTTTCCTCCGCGGAAGACACAGCGCAGCAGGCTGAGCAGGAAGTGCAGGCTCAGCCCGAGGCACCGGCACAGCCCGAAGTACAGGCTCAGCCCGAAGTACAGGCTCAGCCCGAGGCACCGGAGGCCGCCCAAAACGTTTATGAAGATATCAGTTCCGGCACGCCGGACGCGGCTGAGCCCACGCAGGAGATTCCCGAGGCTCAGGCGCAGAGAATTCCGAATTCACAGCCACACTACGGCTACGGAACATATCAGCAGCCCCCGCGCACGGGTTACGGCGCCCCCTCTTACGGCAGCGCTCCCGGAGCAAACGGGCAGAACCGCCAGGGCGCCCCTTATCAGGGCAATCCCTACGGCGCTCCTTACGGCAGAAGCCCCTATCATAACGAGGGTTACTATAACGGCGTTCCTCAGCCTCCCGTGCAGCCCCCCAAAAAGAGCACCGGCAAAAAGATATTCATCGCCGCAATTGCGCTCGTGCTTGTGTTTGCGCTGATTGCCGGCTCCGTGGCGGTAGCGGGCAGACTGCTTGCCAAAGCAAGAGGCGGAAAAACAGAAAACGGATACGAGCAGGAAACGGAAGCTCCCAACGACGATACGGCCCTTGAGATAGAAGAAGCGCCAAAGAGCGAACGTGCCAAAGCGGGCGAAGTTCTTGACCCCGCGGACATTGCCGAAAAAGGCAGAGCGAGCAATGTGGGAATAATGATTTATTCCTCGGGCATTCAGACCTCGGCCAGCGGTCAGGGCAGCGGCATAGTGATGGGCAAGGACAGCACAGGCAACTATATGTACATTATCACCTGCGCTCATGTTATAAGCAGCAAGGGCGTTTCCATCAAAGTGCAGACCGAAGAGGGCAAAACTTATGACGCGGAGCTTGTCGGCTATGACGAAAAGACCGATGTCGGTGTTATCAAAGTCAAGAGCACCGATTTAACCCCCGCGGTATTCGGCGACTCGGATGAACTCAGCGTGGGCGACCCCGTTTACGCTGTAGGCAACCCCGGCGGAGTAGAGTTTTTCGGCTCCTTCACTGCGGGCAGAGTGTCCGCCATTAACAGACCCATAAGCAGTGAAATCGGCTACACAATGAAGTGCATACAGCACGATGCGGCAATCAACCCCGGCAACTCGGGCGGAATGCTTCTCAACCAGTACGGTCAGGTCGTCGGCATAAACTCGCAGAAAATAGTATCGGCCAATTATGAGGGCATGAATTTCTCAATTCCCATTACCTCGGCAAAGATAATTATTGACGATCTCATTCAGTACGGTTATGTCAAGGACAGGGCAAAGATAAGCATCAGCTACACATCCATAAACAACAGCACCCAGTATTATCTTATAGCTCAGGTCAACAATCTGCCTCAGGGCACTCTGATTATTACGGCTATAAATTCGGATTCAACTCTTCTGAATACGGACGCCAAGAAATACGATATGATTATCGCTGTCAACGGCGAGCCGCTCGACACAACGGACACCCTGCTTGAGAAGGTTGATGACGGCAAGGTGGGCGACAAGATGACGCTCACGCTCGCAAGAGTAAACAGCAACTACAGCGTTGACAAGTTTGATGTGGAAGTAACTCTTGTAGAGGACAAGGGCAACTCGCAGAGCTCGTCCGACGAGAATCAGACGGAGCCCTCAACCCAGTATAACCCCTTCGATTATTTCTTCGGCTACGGGTATTAAAAGCCTGCCGCCGAAAGGGCGGGGAAAACAAAAACAAAGCGTGAAAAAGGCCGCGGGTTTCCGACCCGCGGTCCAGTTTTTTCCGACCGGAAGCTCCGGAAAAGCTTTGATAAAAAGAATATAAGAAAAAATTTCTTTACATATTTGAAAAAATATGATATTATAATTGGGCTTAAAATCGGACAACTGCGGGAGAGAAAAATTTGGGCGAAAACAGCGGAAAGAAAAACGCAAAAATCATATTTATCGCAGCGGAAATACTGCTTCTTGCGGCGGCTGTGATATTCCTGCGCCTTTATCTCACCTCCGAAGAAAGAAACCGTCATACGGAGCCGCCTGTTTCCGAAACAAGCGAAACAACAAGAGGTGAAACAGAGAGAACGAAGTTTCCCGTTGTGGAGAGCATACCCACTACCACCACCGAGCCGGAAGAGGTTTTGCCCGAGGGCGAGCCCGAAAGGCTGGGCGAGGGTGAGATTTCATCCGGCGCCGGAGAAAAGCCCATAGAAGACAGGGAGTTTGCCGAATTCTGGGAAAGCTACGAAAAGTTCATGACCGAGAAGGCGGCCGTCATCTATAACCCCGACGACCCGGAGTATAACGAGGTTATAGACGAGTACCGGAAATACACCCGCAAGGCGGATGCCTACGAGAATGACAGGACTCTCACCGATGAAGAAGTGAAGTATATGACCGAAGCGCAGGCGAGAATAGCGGCAATCAACGCCGAAGCCTCGCTCGCGTGACGGATTGATAATAAATGTAAACCGAGTTACGAATAAAAATCTGATATCAGGAGGATGGCGCTATGTCTAAAGCAAAAAGACTGCTTTGCCTGGTAATGGCTGTCGTGACAGTGCTCGGGATTCTTGTGATTCCCGCATCCGCGAAGGCGAAAGCTCCGATTTCGCTCTGCGTTATGACAGACAGGACCGAGTGCGGTTACCTTGGAGTGGTTACGGTAACGATCACTCTCAAGAACGTTTCCGACAAGGACCTGAAGAATGTTATCATAACATCTTCGGATTCCGAAGGACTTGTTACCTACAGACCCGTTCTCAAGAACGTGCTCATCACCAATCCCTGCGCGACACCGCTCAGGAAGAAGGATTCAATCACCACCTGCCTCAAGCCCGGCGGAATGATGAAGTACACCTACTGTGTACTGCTCGGCTATCAGTATTCCTTCCGTAAGATTCCCGAGTCCACAAGCATTCTTATGGCTAAACAGCACAGACTTCTGGATACCAAGCTGTTCAGAAGAGTCAGCCTTGCAAGCGGCGGCTATGTTCAGACAAGAGTTCCCCTTGCGTTCTGCGATGTGCCCGCAACAATTCTTATAAAAGCATATTATAACACGGCCGATGACTCTTATGACGCTGTTGCGGCAGGCGAGGAAGTTGTTGAATCAAGAACAAAGAAAGCCGAGACCACTACAAAGAGAAGCACGGAGACCACAACGGCATCCGGCAGCTCAAGGGTTGAAAAGCCCACAACCACCACAAGGCCTTCCACACCTGAGCGCACCACCCAGCCCGCGACTTCGGCTCCCGCACCCGCCCAGAACAGCGACCTTTCCGGCGGCGCAACAGAGAGCAACTACAAGTATGTTCTTAACAAAAACACCCAGAAGATTCACAGGGGTGACTGTCAGCTGATTCAGACAATGTCCAAGACACATCTTGTATATACCAATAAATCAATAGGCGAGCTTCTCGAGCTCGGTTATGTTCAGTGCGGGGCATGTAACCCCACCTGAGCGGCGCAAAGCGAATAATTGCAGTCAATGCGGACTGCGGGAAATGAATCCCGCAGTCCTTTTTTGTGCATTAAAAACGGGCGCCGGATAAGCTGTGCCCGGCACATGCCCGAAACAGTTGTCTAAATGATAAAAAAGAAAAGCGGTTTATATGTATTTTACACAAAAAACAAACCCCTCATTGACTTATTTTATATAGTTTGTTAAAATAAAGTATATTATTCGGCAAAGTGAGCTTTTCCGATGAAAACAAAGGAGGAAATCAAAATGATTGACCAGAAAACCCTTGCGTATATCAACCTTTACGCAGTGCTGGGTGCTCTTGAGAATCTGTGCGAGCTTGTTCCCGAGGCAGGCGCGATTCTCACAAACAAAAAGCCGCTCTCCATCGGTTTCGATGTCAAAGGCGGTCCCTCGGCAACCATCACCTTCTACAAGGGTCTGTGCAGAATGACAGACGGATGCAGCAAGTGTGATGTTAAACTCCCGTTCAGCTCCCCCGAAAAATTCAACGGTCTTATTGACGGAACAGTTACCCCCATTCCTTCAAAGGGTTATCTCCACATAGGTTTTCTTCTTAAAGATTTCACAGCGCTCACAGACCTTCTCAACAAATATATGAGACCGAGTGAAGAAGACCTCAAGGATCCCGACTTCTTCAGAGTAAACACCATACTCACCCTCGGCGTTGTCGGCGTTGCCGTTGCCCAGGTCGCGAATCAGGACGAAATAGGCAGATTCAGCGCCGCCCACACTGCCGACGGCAGCGTTATGATAGCTATTAAAGACGAGGCGGCTGTTGAAATCCGCGTTAAGGATCACCACTTTGTCTGCCTCAAGAAGACCCCCGAAAAGTACAGGGCTTCGATGATTTTTGTTGACCTTGACACAGCAAACGCGCTGTTCAACGGCACCGTGAACGCTCTCACAGCTCTGGGCACCGGAAAAATCGAAATGCACGGTCTCAACAGTATGCTCGATAATATCAACCGCATACTCGACAGAGTCGGGCTTTATCTTGCATAAGGGAGGAAATAAAAATGAGCAAAGCAAATGAAACTGTAAAATATCCCTGCTACTCCACCGCCAAATCGGACGAGTGGTACGCAAGAGCCGCAAGCGTCATTCCCTCCGGTGTTTACGGCCATCTCGGCCCCGGCGAAGGTCAGTTCATCCCCGTAAACCGCTGGCCCCGTTTCTCAGATAAGGCACAGGGCTCATACTTCTGGGATGTTGACGGCAACAGATATATTGACTATATGTGCGCCTACGGCCCCAATGTGCTGGGCTACTGTGACCCCGATGTTGACGAAGCCGCGCGCAAGCAGATGGAGCTGGGCAACTGCACCACATCGCCCAACAAGGTTATGGTTGAGTGCGCCGAGCTTCTCGTGGATACCGTAAAGAGCGCGGACTGGGCGTTCTTTGCAAAGAACGGCAACGATGCCACCCAGGGCGCGATTCTCACCGCGAGAGCATACACCCACAGAAAGAAGCTCATCTTCTTCAACGGCTTCTATCACGGCGTATCTCCCGTGGTTATGAAGGTTGACTATCCCGGCATTCTGCCCGAGGATGTTGCCAACAACCTTTATGTTGACTGGGACGATATCGAGGGCTTCAAGCAGCTCGTTGAAGAGAACAAGGGCGAAATAGCAGCTCTTATCGCTCAGCCCTATGACCACGGCAATTTCTACGACAACAAGTTCCCCAAAGAAGGTTTCTGGCAGGAAATCAGAAAAATCTGCACCGACAATGAAATTCTGATTATCATAGACGATGTGCGCGCGGGCTTCCGCCTTGATCTCGCGGGCTCAGACCATTACTTCGGCTTTGAGGCGGACCTCATCTGCTTCTGCAAGGCCCTGGCAAACGGCTACAATATGTCCGCGTTCTGCGGCAAGAAGTTCCTCAAGGGAGCGGCGTCCGGCCTCTCCTACACAGGCTCATACTGGATGAGCGCTGTTCCTTTCGCTGCGTGCATCGCCTGCATAAACAAGATGAAGAAGCTCGACACACCCAAGCTCTTCAAAGAGCTCGGCACCGAGTTCACCGACGGCCTCAAGAAGGTCGGCGCTGAGTACGGCTTCGATCTCGTTGTTTCCGGCGCTCCCGCCCTGTTCTATCTGAGGATTGCCAACGATGATTCACTTATGATTCATCAGGACTGGATTGCCGAATGCGTAAACAGAGGTCTTTTCCTCGCTTCGCACCACAACCACTTCATCAACGCGTCCCTCACTCACGAGGATATACAGGAGTCCATCGCGATTGCCGAGGAAGCTTTCAAGGCCACAAAGAAGCTTCACCCCGAAATCGGCTGACAAACAAAATGTAAAGGGAAATGCGAGAGAGCGTCTCCCTGAAAAAATAAGGAGGAATATTCTATGGCATTAACAAAACAGGAATGGCTCGACCTCGAAAAGAAAGCTCACGAGCTGCGCCATCTTGCTCTTCAGACCACAGTCTGGGCGGGCAGCGGCCATCTCGGCGGCGGTCTTTCCGTGCTTGACCTTCTGACAGTTCTCTACTATAAGTACCTCAATATCAAGGTTGAAGATCCCAAGTGGGAAGACAGAGACAGATTCATTCTCTCAAAAGGTCACGCAGCCATCTCCTATGCTCCGGTTCTCTGCGACAAGGGTTTCAATGACCCCGAAATGCTCAAGACATTTAACCTCTCCGGCTCAAAGATGGGTATGCACCTTGACTCCAACAAGGTTGTAGGCGTTGATGCCTCCACAGGTTCACTCGGCCACGGCTGCTCCATAGCGGCAGGCACCGCTCTCGCTGCAAGAATTCTCGGCAAGGATTACCTCACCTATGTTGTTACCGGTGACGGCGAGCTTGACGAGGGCTCCAACTGGGAAGCGTTTATGACAATGAACCAGTATGAGCTTTCAAACTGCATAGTATTTATTGACAGAAACCACTGTATGATAGATGGCAACACCGAGGATGTTATGAAGCTTGAGCCCCTCGCGGACAAGCTCGTCGCTTTCGGCTTCAACACAATCTGTGTTGACGGCGGAAACATCAAGGAGCTCTGCGATGCAATAGACGTTGCAATCGAAAGATCCAAAGAGAAGTGCAAGCCCACCTGCATCCTTATGGATACAGAGAAGGGCGCCGGCATCACATCCGTTGCAGGCGACTATCACTGCCACTATATGGCTATAGACGACCCCACATTTGAACAGTATAAGAAAGATCTTGACGCTTACTATGCAAAGCGCGTTGAAAGAGCGGAAAAGGAGGGTGAATAATAATGGCAGGCGGATTTGTTTATAACGCAATAGACCAGACTGAAGTTGCTACCGCTGAAATTTACGGCAAAGCAATAGCAGATATTATGATCAACGACCCCAAGGTTGTAGCTATCACCGCCGACCTTGCAAAATCCACCAAACTCGGCGACGTTCTCAAGGTTTGCCCCGAGAGAGTTATCAATGTAGGTATTGCCGAGCAGGATATGATGGGCGTTGCCGCAGGTATGGCTAAGGCCGGCTGCATCCCCTTCGTATCGGGCTTCTCCGCATTCTGCTCAATGAGAGCTTGCGACCAGCTTCACACCGACATCTGCTATCAGAAAGCAAATGTTAAAATCGTTGCGACTCACTCCGGCACATCCTTCGGCCAGGCCGGCTCCACTCACCATGCGCTTGCCGACCTCGCTATAGCAAGAGCAATGCCCAACCTCACCGTTATCTGCCCCGCCGACGGCATTGAAACGGCAAACGCCGTAAACGCCGCTTACGCAACAGAGGGCCCGTTCTATATCAGAATCAACCGCGGTTTTGACCGTGTGCTTTATCAGAATATGGACTACGGCTTCGAGGTAGGCAAGGCCGTTACCGTAAACGAAGGCACAGACATCACCGTTATTGCCTGCGGCTCCTGTGTGTTCCAGGCAAAGCAGGCGGCGGATTTCCTTGCGAACTCCGACGGACTGAGCGTAAGAGTGCTTGATATGCACACCATCAGTCCCATAGATAAAGAAGCCATAATGAAGGCGGTTACCGAAACCAGAAGAATCATCACCGTTGAGGATCACTTCATCACCGGCGGTCTCGGCTCAGCTGTTTCCGAGGTTGTTGTTGACGGCGGCAAGGCCTGCGCGTTCAAGATGCTCGGCCATCCCGGCTTCGCAATGATAGGTCTTCAGGAAGATATTATGTCCGATGTGGGCATAGACGCCAACGGAATCATTTCCGCAGTCCGTGAAGTTATGAATAAGGACTTCGAAGAGGACGACAACTGGGATGACGAATATTAATCCGGATATCCCCAAAAATTACGGAAAGGATTGATGATATGGCTTCAAGAGAAGATATCTTTACAAATAAAATTTTCCTTTGCGGTGCTCTTCCTCTGATGAAGACCATCGCAACAGATGTGCCCGACCTTGCCAAAAAGTTTGAGCACACACACGCCGTGGTGCAGATAAGCGCAAAGGACCCTGAGGCACCCGCCGGCAAATATGCCACCCATTTCGTAATCAACTCCGGCGTCTGGGAAGTGCACGCCGACAAGGTGAGCGATGACGAGCACACCGATGTGGAGCTCGCCTTCAAGAGCGTTGAGCAGATGAACGCGTTTTTCAAGGGCAAAATCGGCCCCGCCACCCTGCCCAAGATGAAGGGAATAGCCAAAAACTTCGGCACATTTCTTTCCTTTATGATGGTCCTGCTCAAGATGAGCTCGCTGCTTACAGCCACGGAAGCTCCCGAGGATGAGGACACACAGAAGCTTATGGTCAAGTGCTTCTTCTACCTGCTCACGAGCGGTATCAGCACACTCAATAAGCAGGGTCACCCCGAAATCAAGGAATGGACCACCAAGAGCCCCGACAGAGTCTATGCTCTTGCTGTCAACGACCATCCCGAGGTTTCCGCCTTCCTCAGAATCAAAGCAGGCAAGTCCAGAGCCGGCAGAGGCGAATACAAGAGAGCGATGCCTTTCTTCACTCTGCGCTTTGATTCATTCAAGAGCGCGCTGGGTACCCTTCTCGGCACGGACGATATGCTTGACGCCACAAAGAACGGCAGAATCATAATGGACGGCGGTCCCGAATTCGGAGCGCAGTTCGGCGGATTCCTGCTTGTAGTGGGCGATTACGCAAAATAATAATATTATTATAATTCAGCGGCCCGCGGAGTTATCCGCGGGCCGCTTGCCTTATATATAAAGTTTTATTGCTGCTCTTCTTTTTTCTTCGCGCGGATAATGCCGGTAACCGCGAGGGCGGTCACCGCCGCGTAAAAGATGAAGCCTCCGATATTTCCGGGCCGGCGCAACGCCTGAGCGGGGGTCGGATTATTCTTTGCCGAAGAGTCCGGAGAATCAATGTCAATATCAAGATCGTCGAGTATGTTTTCGAGGTCTTCGATTATTCCGTCGGTATCGGGAAGGTCAAGGTCCGGGTTATCATCCGTGAATCCGTCATCTTCTTCATCGGCGAGCTCTTTCACGGCGTAATCAAACCCCGTGGAATAAATTGTGTTTCCGGGCAGGAACTCTTCATCAGGGTCCGTCTGTGTCCAGCCGTAGCAATCGCCGCTCTTTACATAAACCCAGTCCTTGTAGCTAAACAGTGTGTAGTAGCAGGTGCCGCCCTCAAGGGTCCACAGAAAATCTCTGTATGCGGGCACCGCGCAGAGCTTAAGATTGGTGCCGGGAGCGAGGCGGTAGGCGTAGCCGCACCGGAACACTTCAAGAATCTGGTATTCCGCTTTGCCCTCGGGCACACAGACCCAGAGCTTTTCGCCGTTTACATTTACGCGGAACCATACCTCATACGGAACATCCCGCGGGCTTTCGTCCTCGCCCGGGTCGCGGGTTCTCTTTTCGTAAACCAGGTCATACGTAAGATGCTCAAATCCGGGAGCGGTTTTGCCGGTAAGATTCTTTTTGGATGAATTATCCTTACTGTAAAGGGGGAGATCCGTCAGGGGCATAAGAGCCCCGTCAATGTAAAGCTTCGAGTTGCCGCGGCTGCAGCTGACCCAGCCGGTATTGCCGCCGTAGGTCACGAGAGCCTGATTGCCGCAGTATGTGTCAAAGCTGAGCTTTGTGCCGGCGGGTATTTCCGCAAGCATTTTCGCGCCGTCAGTCCATTCGCCGTCATAGGTGTCATACAGGGCCAGCGGCAGAGTGGTTTCGGCTTTTCCGAGCAGAGGGGCGGGATTGTCACGGTATTTTACGGACCTGCCCGCGTCGCCGCTGAATTCATAGGTGTACATCCAGCCGCTTACGCCCTCGTAGGTGACATAGGACCAGGCGGAGAAGGTAAAATCGGTTTCTTTTCCGGGCGGGGCTGTGCCGAGCGCGTCGGCGTGAGTTGCCTCAACAACAGCTCCTTCGGGTACAACGGCAAGCTTTTTATAAGCGTCATTCGGGCCTTCTCTCAGGGGGAGACCGTCTTTGTTTACCACCGCAAAATGCTGCACCGGAACATACGCGTTCTTTTTCTTTGGCTTAACGGGCTTGAGTTTAAGGAACAGGTCGTCCGAATCAAGCAGGAAGCTTTTGTCCTCTTCGGTAACAAGATAATAGGTTTTGTCGCCTGCCTTATCCTCCGCTCTCAGGGTGAACTCCCTGCCGTACGGCACCTTTCCGTTGAGCGGCACCGCAACCGGGTCCGCCTGCTCAATATCAATATAGTCATACATCCTCGCGCCGTCTTTGTTTGAAACAACGGCTTTTATCGGAGTGAAGTACGGTGTTTCAGCCGAAACCGGCAACGATATCAACACGCTCATACACAGCAGGGCCGCAAAAACAATTGCTGTCAGTTTTTTCATCTTTCCCTCCGAAATAAGTGTTATTTCAGAATATTTATTCCGCCGAGAACGGGTAATTTCTTATACTTGCCTTTTACGGCGTGAACGATGCCGATAATCGAAAGAATAAAGAACACAAAACCGAGGATGAGGTAAAGTATAAGAGCAATCGCATTCAGGTTGGTGCGGTGAAACATCACCGAAATAACGCGGTAGCCCACGCTCACAATCATCTCGGCGAACATAAGAACAAGGCCCTGGTTTATGTGGAAACGCGCGAAACGCGAACCGCTGCGGGCGAAGAGGGGAATAAGCACAAGAACGCCGATATACGAAAGCGCGGCCATGCCTTTATTGGACGCAATGTCAAAAGCATCGGCGTCGTTTGCCGGGGTCTGTGAGTAATAGGGCATCTGCTCCGGGCCTGCGTACACTGCCTGATTTGCGTACTGAGGCTGTACCGGGGGCCGGGCGGGGGCAGCGGCGGGCTGCTCCGGCGCGGGAGCCTGCGGAGTCGGGGAGGCCTGTTC